>OAWT01000045.1_pt1 | contig 148917 bp, 129 predicted proteins | sample 1477031 | NCBI WGS metagenome assembly OAWT01 (sample SAMEA2580263, study PRJEB22360) | human gut metagenome | biome: human gut; feature: human-associated habitat; material: faeces | place: Denmark | collected 2008/2010
GACTGACTAAAATTTATGCTTAATCTATGAATCCCTCAGGTTTTTACGTTGACCCGAAATGTCATGCGCTTCACTGATTTGTTCTATCGGCGCTCCCGGAGCAATCATGGAAGGGAATAAAGTCACTCCGGTGAAATAAGACAGGAATCCGGAGAACAAAGTGGCGCCGTATGCCACTAACGTTGTGATTACCAGCATCTTTCCCGCCTCCTTGCCGATATCGGCAATGGCGGGAGTGACCAGCCCGAGAATAATCAACGGAATGATGAAACCCAGGAACTCGCTGAAGATCCCGTTGAAAGTCACAAATACTCTCACCAGTTCGCCGGGAAGAACGTTTCCGAATCCTATACCCAATGCGATGGCGATGATAATCCGGGCTAATAAGCCGATTTTTAACCTCTTCATGATAATGTGCTATTGTTCAAATTGCAAAGATAGAATTATTGAACAAATTACCTATTAAATTGTTAAATATAAAAAGAACAATTTATGGAAAAGGCAGATATAGGATTAATCGGATTAGGCGTGATGGGGCAGAACCTTGCTCTGAATCTCGCTGACAAGGGATGGAAGGTCGTAGTATGGAACCGTACCGTTCCCGGAAAAGAAGAAAATGTAGTAGATAACTTTATAGCAAACCGTGCCAAAGGAAAAGGTATCATAGGCAGTAATGAACTGACGGATTTTGTCGAAGCGCTGAAAGCTCCGCGTGTCATCCTCTTGATGGTACAGGCAGGTCCGGCTGTCGATGAACTGATGGATAAGCTGCTTCCTTTACTGGATAAGGGCGATATCCTCATTGATGGAGGGAACTCTTATTATGAAGATACGGAACGTCGTGTGAAGGAACTTTATGATAAAGGAATGTACTTTGTAGGTTGCGGTATCTCAGGAGGTGAGGAGGGTGCTCTGCATGGAGCGTCCATCATGCCTGGTGGTGCGCAAGAGGCATGGCCGGTCATTCAGCCGATGCTGAAAAGTATTGCGGCAAAAGCCGAGGACGGCACTCCGTGTTGCGAATGGGTGGGGCCCGGTGGGGCAGGCCACTATGTGAAGATGGTGCACAATGGCATAGAATATGGGGATATGCAGTTGATAGCTGAAAGTTATTTCGCCATGAAGCATCTGCTGGCATTGAAGAATGAACAGATGGCGGATATTTTTGAACAATGGGACAAAGGACGCCTGCACAGTTACCTGATAGAGATTACTTCAGCCATTCTGCGTCATAAAGAACAAGGAGGCGGTTATTTGCTCGACAACATTCTGGATGCTGCCGGGCAAAAAGGAACGGGTCGTTGGAGTGTCATTAACTCTCTGCAACTCAATACGCCGCTGGACGTGATTGCCGAGGCTGTTTTTGCCCGTAATCTGTCGGCGGAGAAGAACTTGCGTGTGCTGATGTCCCAGCATTATATGCATGTGGAGAATCATCCGGTATATAATTATCAGGATACGGTGGCCGGATTGGAGAGTACCTTGTATGCCGCCCGTCTGATAGGTTATGCGCAAGGGTTTGCTCTGATGCGCACTGCCAGTGAACAATATGGCTGGAAATTGAATCTTTCCACCATCGCCCTGTTGTGGCGTGCCGGATGCATTATCCGTTCCGCTTTCTTGAACGACATTGCCGAGGCCTATCGCCGTGCGCCGGGATTGTCGCATCTGTTGCTGGACGAGCATTTCGGACGGGAAGTAACGGAAGCCCTGCCCGCGTGGAAGAAATACATCGGCGTCATGTTGAAAGAAGGATTGCCCGTACCTGTACTTTCCGCAGCGTTGAATTATTTTCTGGGTCTGACCACCAACCATTCCCCGGCCAATATGATTCAGGCGATGCGTGATTATTTCGGAGCTCATACCTTCGAGCGTGTGGACAGTCCACGGGGGGAATTTTTCCACGAACATTGGGAAGACAACTATTGATATGTCGCAACACAAAGCATTATACATTCATTTTTAAAAGAAAGAATCATGAGTTTACCACATAGTTTATTTTTGGTCATCTTCGGTGCATCCGGTGATTTAACCCGGCGCAAACTGATGCCTGCCCTGATAAAGATACATAACGGGAAACGCTTCCCCGAGCATTTTGCCATTATCGGCTGTGCCCGTACTGCATACACGGACGAAACCTATCGTGCTTATCTGAAAGAAGAACTGATAAAGTCCGGTTCTCTTACAAAAGAAGAGATGGAAACATTGGACGATTTTCTCTCTACTGTCCATTATCAGTCCATGGACCCGGCGGACGAAACCACTTATTCTCTGCTGAATGACCGTCTGAAGGAGCTTTCACCTCAATATGAGAATAATGGGAATTATTTATTCTACCTGGCCACTCCGCCATTGCTTTATGAACTGATTCCGAAATATCTGCATGATGCGGGCTTGCTGAAAAAGCCCGGATTAAAGCGTATCATTGTCGAGAAGCCTTTTGGATACGACCTTGCTTCTGCTCAGAAACTGAATAAGATCTATGCCGCTTATTTTAAAGAAGAGGATATTTACCGTATCGATCATTTCCTAGGCAAGGAAACGGTACAGAATATTATGGTGACCCGTTTTGGAAGTACCATTTACGAACCGATATGGAACCGTAACTATATAGATCATGTGGAAATCACTGCGGTGGAAAATATGGGTATAGGTACTCGCGGAGGGTATTATGACGGGGCGGGAGCTCTGCGTGATATGGTACAGAACCACCTGATGCAGTTGCTTGCCATTACTGCCATGGAACCGCCTGCCAAGTTTGACAAGAATGGTTTTCGTAACGAGGTGATCAAAGTCTATCAGTCCCTTCGTCCGCTGACTGATGAGTATATCCGTGATAACGTTGTCCGCGGACAATATATTGCCGGTGACGACCGTATCGGTTATCGTGAAGAAAAGAATGTTCATCCTGATTCCCGTACGGATACCTACGTGGCGATGTGCCTGTATGTGGACAACTGGCGTTGGCAGGGAGTACCTTTTTATATCCGTACCGGCAAGCAGATGCCTACCAAGGTGACCGAAATTGTGATTCATTTCAAACCGGCCCCTATGCAGATGTTTCAAATGAAGGAGGGCTTGTACAAAGGCGAGGAACTGATTATCCGTATTCAGCCCGACGAGGGAATTCTTCAGCGCATAGCCATGAAAGAACCTGGTGCCGGTTTCTATATGGGAACCATGGAGATGGATTTCAGCTATGACCAGCACGATCAGGAAACGGGGGATGCGTACGTACGCCTGTTGGAAGACAGTCTGGCGGGTGATCCTACACTTTTTACCCGTTCCGATGCCGTGGACGAGAGCTGGACTTACTTTGACAAGATTCTGGATTATTGGAAGAAGCATCCCGAAACTCCTCTTTATGGGTATCCTGCAGGAACATGGGGACCGAAAGAAGCGGATGTGTTGATCAACCGCAGTCATGCCGAATGGACAAACCCGTGCAAGAATCTGACACATTCCAATTTATACTGTAAATTGTAAGTCGTCATCTGTGAATAGTAAATTTAAACAGCAAACTCTGAGTAATAAATAGTGAATAAGATGATTGACCATAACTTGTATGTGTCGCCTGTACAAGCGTCGCAAGCCTTGATAACTCATATATTGGAAGCGATGGATAAAGAGCCTGAACGGCCTTTTACCATTGCTCTTTCCGGAGGAACTACTCCTGCCACACTTTTTGAGGTTTGGGAGCGTGAATATGCCGCATATACCCCTTGGCCCCGTATTTATTTCTATTGGGTGGACGAGCGTTGCGTGCCACCTGGCGATGATCAGAGCAACTTTGGCTTGGCCCATCGTCTGCTGCTTGGCAAGGTAGGTATTCCTGCCAGTCATTACTACCGTATTGTGGGTGAGGGCGCTCCCGAAGAAGAAGCCAAACAGTATTCTTCCATAGTCAAGACCACCGTTCCGACCATGGACGGTGTGCCTGTTTTTGATTTTGTATTATTAGGGATAGGAGAGGACGGGCATACATCATCCATTTTCCCCGATCGTCAGGAACTTCTTACCGCCGGGGAACCGTATGAGGTGTCCGTCAATCCTTATAATAAAACAGTGCGTATATGCATGACGGGACGTCCTTTGATAGAAGCCCGGCATACCTGTTTTCTGGTGACGGGCGAGAACAAATGCAGTATTCTGAAAGAAATCCTTGATAAAAATAAGGAAGAGGTCTATCCGGCATCCTATATCTGGCATCATGCACGTAATCCGCAACTGTATGCATCACTTGTATCATAATATTTCTTTGAGATGAAGAGTTTAAACGAAAATAACTTTCTAGATGGGAAATGAATCAACTATGGATGCTATGTGTCCTATAGATATAAAAAAAGGAGCAACGCCTTGCTCCAACCTTTGTTAACCTTAAATCTAATACTATGAAAAACACAATGCAAAGGTACGGATTTTTCGGAAATTTGCAAGATATTCTCTTCATTTTATAGGTTGAAACAATGTTATTTAACATAGAAAGGCATCCTGTTTACAGCTATTTGCAAAACAGGATGCCTTCACTATAATCCATTAAGACTCTTTAATAAGCGTGTCCGTCTTGTTCCAGTTCCTTTGCGGTAATGGGCTTGCGGTCTATGGCACGCCAAGCATAAATGATATAGGCCAGAACGAAAGGTACCAGAATGGAAACGTATGCCATGGTGCGTAGGGTAAACTCGCTGGAGCAACTGTTGGCCAAAGTCAGCGAACTTTGTAAATCGGCTGTAGACGGGTAGTAAGCTGTATTATTATATCCTGCGCAAAGTAATAAAGCTAATACAGTGAGCACGACACCGGGACCGGCAAACCAGATACCATTGGTGGCAGTCTTGCTGAATACAGCTTTTCCAATGCCCCAAAGAACCCCGACCACTCCGATGAGGAACAATACCAGCAATAGGGGCATATCCATCAGATTGAGGAAATACTTGTAAGGTTCCATATAAATTTCCTTTGTTTCGGGATTTACAGCGAAACCGTCGGCTAATAAAGTGCGGATAACGAAAGCCAGAAACAGGATAAGGAAAGGAATCGCATCGGTTATAAGCTGACGGCGGCAACGGGGAATCAAGTCTTTATCCCGGATGTTATTGATAAAATAAAGATTACCCAAAAGACGGGCCAGGAAGAATACGGCGAATCCCAAGACCAGATTCCAAGGATTAGTCAGCGCATCCAGTCCGTGCCATCCGTTGGCCCAACTGCTGATGACAGGCATCAGTTCATTGCCCATGTTGCCTTTATTAACCAGGAAATTGGAGCCGGTAAAGAAAGTAGCCACGGCTCCTCCCAGCAACAACGGACCCACAATGCCGTTTATAACCAGAAACCATTGGTAAGTGCGTTTGCCCAGCAGATTGCCCAGCTTGGATTGGAACTCGTATGAGACAGCCTGCAATACGAAACTGAAAAGAATAATCATCCACAACCAGTAAGCACCGCCGAAGCTGGTACTGTAGAACAGTGGGAAAGAAGCGAAGAAAGCACCCCCGAAAGTGACTAAAGTGGTAAAAGTAAACTCCCACTTGCGTCCTGTGGAGTTTACCAGCAAGGCACGTTCTTCGTCATTGCGTCCCAGCGTGAACAATAAGGAATTACCACCCTGTACAAAGAGCAGGAACACCAACAGGGCTCCCAGTAACGATACCAGGAACCACCAATAATTTTGTAAAAATATATAGTCCATAATGTTCTAATTTAAAAATGGAGAATTGAATATTGAAAGATAGAACTGAAGAAACCTTAGTTCTCAATTCTTGATTCCCTCCGGCCCTTTCTTGATAGCCTTCAGCATAATACCTATTTCTGCAAAGAGCAGAACGGTGAACAACAGAAGGAAAATAAAGAAAGTAAGTTGTACAGTCCCTGTCTGTAATTTGGAGATGGCTGCTCCTACGGGCAGCATATCCTGTATAGCCCATGGCTGGCGCCCTACCTCGGCTACCACCCAGCCTGCCTGACTACCGATGTAGGCTAACGGAATAGTCCACAAAGCCACCCGTTGCAGCCATCGCATATCGGCCAGTTTCTCTTTTTTCGATACAATCAATACGATGATAAAAAACAGGATGAAATAACCTCCCAGTCCCACCATGACCCGGAATGACCAGAAAGTAAGTTCCACATTAGGAACCAGATGGGTGGGGTCCTTGATATATCCGTAACCAAAATATTTCACGTTTTCGTCCAATGTCTTGCGAGCTACGGCGGCGCTTGCTTCGTCACCTGCCTTATGCGCTTTGCGGAATGCATCCAGAGCGGCGATGGCAATCTGTCCGCGTTTAATTTTCTCTTCGGCCGATAAAGCCGTTGTACCGTCGGGCATCTGATAACCACCTTCCAGCAGATTGTTGATACCCGGGACATAGCCGTCTATGTCGTGAGTGGCAAGAATGGAAAGCATTTTGGGGATTTTCAAATCTCCTACAATGGTGAAGGGCACTCCGTTTCCACCATCGTGTAATCCTTCGGCGGCGGCCATTTTCATAGGCTGTACTTTGGCTACCTGTACTCCCGAAATATCACCCGTCCATGCAGTGACGAGAGAAGCGAACAGACCTACGGCGGCGGCAACTTTAATGCTGCTCAGAGCGAACTCCTTCTGACGGTTGCGCAGTAAATACCAACAACTTATTCCTACTACAAAAACGGCTCCCAGTATCCAGCTGCTTAACACTGTGTGGAAGAATTTGGCAACAGCCATGGGAGAGAGGGCGACAGCTGCAAAGTCCACCATTTCATTTCTTACTGTTTCGGGATTGAAAGCCATTCCTACAGGATATTGCATCCAGGCATTGGCGACCAGAATCCACCAGGCGGAGATCGTTGCTCCCAGTCCGGTGAGCCAGGTGGATGCCAGGTGGAAACGCTTGCTCACTTTGTTCCAGCCGAAGAACATAACGGCAATGAAAGTGGCTTCCATAAAGAATGCCAGAATTCCTTCGATGGCCAGTGGGGCTCCGAAAATATCTCCCACAAACCAGGAATAGTTACTCCAGTTGGTTCCGAACTCAAATTCCAGAATCAGACCGGTGGCGACACCTACGGCGAAATTGATTCCAAACAGTTTCATCCAAAACTTGGCTGTGTTTTTCCAGAATTCCTTACCTGTTGTCACATAAAAGGTCTCCATGAGTCCCATTATCACAGCCAATCCCAAAGTGAGAGGCACGAAAAGCCAGTGATACATGGCCGTCAAAGCAAACTGCGCTCTTGACCAGTCAATTAACGAAGTGTCAATGTTTTCAAACATAACTTTCTGATTTATTTAAATGTTTATGGATTTGCCCGTTCTATTAACTCTTCACCTACATACTGTTGTTTCTCTTCCGTTGTCTTGCCGCCAAGGAAGGAGGGGAAAAAGAAAAGTTTCAGAATAAAGAACATGATGAATAATTTGATAAGAATAATCGCCCAGAGGGTACGTCCCAAGGTCATCTCGCGAAAGCCGTCGCGATAGAATATCCAGATGCGTGTTAACAAAGAATCATTCATAAATTTATCTTAAAGTTGTAATAATTACAAAGAAAAACACTTTATCGGTAAAAAGCAAGTTTTTGTCCATAGAAATCTTCCGCAAATCTATATTTATTGCTAAAAATATCACGGTCCTCTACTTTTGTATCAACAAATTAAATAGTAAAAAGGATGAGACAACGAGTAGTATATTTCGCAATGATTTTGGCCGCGGTTACTTCGGTTTCCGCCCAAGAAGCCAAAAAATGGACGCTGGACGACTGCATTGACTATGCATTGGAGAAAAATATCCAATTGCAGCAGGATAAAATCTCATTGGAAGAGAGCTCGGTAGATGTGAAAACCGCCAAAGCCGCCCTCTTTCCCAGTCTGTCGTTCAGCACAGGACAGAATGTGACGAACCGTCCGTATCAGGAAACCAGTAACACGGTAAGCGGAACGGAGATCATCAGTAGTGATAGTAAAACCACTTATAATGGAAACTATGGTCTGAACGCGCAGTGGACCTTGTGGAACGGTAACAAACGATTGAATACGATCAAGCAGAGGAGGACTAGTCAGCAGATAGCAGGGCTTGCCGTAACCGAAACGGAGAACTCTCTGCAAGAGCAGATTGCACAAATTTTCATCCAGATACTTTATGCCGACGAGTCGGTGAAGATTAACCGGAATACTTTACAGGTGAGCCAGGCCACATACGACAGGGGTAAAGAGCTCTTTCAGGAAGGGAGTATTTCGAAGGCCGATTTGGCGCAGCTGGAATCACAAGTAAGCAGTGACAAATATCAGTTGGTGACCTCCGAAAGCTCCTTGCGCGACTATAAATTGCAGTTGAAGCAGTTGTTGGAACTGGACGGTGCGGAAGAAATGGATTTGGTTCTTCCCGAACTCGCCGATGAGCATGTCTTGCAACCGCTGCCTGCTCAGGAGGATGTTTATCAGCAGGCTTTGGCATCACGTCCGGAAATCCAAAGCAGCAAGTTGAGCATCGAGAATTCCAAACTGGATATATCAGTGGCTAAAGCCGGCTATCTCCCTACCATCAGTCTGAGTGCATCTACGGGGAGTATGACAAACAGTGCCAGTGACAATAGCTGGAGCAAACAAATGAAGTATGGCTGGAACAATATGATAGGATTGAACATAAATATTCCGATTTTTGATAACCGCCAGAATAAAAGTGCCGTACAGAAGGCACGCTTGCAATATGACAGTAGTCTGCTCGATCTGATAAACAAACAAAAGGAACTCTATAAGAATATAGAAAGTCTGTGGCTGGACGCTACTAACGCTCAAGAGCAATATGCGGCGGCCGAAAGCAAACTGAAAAGTAGCCAGGCCAGTTACGAGATGGTCAGCGAGCAGTTCAATTTGGGAATGAAGAATACCGTAGAGTTGCTTACCGAGAAAAATAACCTGCTCAGTGCACAGCAGCAACGTATCCAGGCCAAATATATGGCTATCCTGGACCGGACTTTACTGAACTTCTATGCAGGTCAGGATATAAAATTATAATCATAACGCTATACATATTATATTATGGAAAAGAAGAAAATTATCCTTACTACAGCGGTAGCCGTAGTGGTCGTGGCAGGCGGTTTCTGGATGCTTGGCGGACCGGAGGGGAAAAGTACGGTCGATTTCGCAACGGAAGCTGTAACCAAAGGCAATGTCAGCAATTTCATCACTGCTACCGGAACCATAGAGCCGGTGACAGAGGTGGAAGTGGGTACGCAGGTATCCGGTATCATTGATAAGATTTATGTGGATTACAACTCCGTGGTAAAGAAAGGAGAATTGATAGCCGAGATGGATAAAGTGACATTGCAAAGTGAACTTCAGTCGGCAAAGGCCACCTATGACGGCAATAAGGCAGAGTACGACTATCAGAAGAAATTATACGACCGTAACCGTAAGCTGCACGAGAAGCAATTAATCAGCGATACGGATTATGAAGAAACGGTTTATAATTTCCAACGTGCCCAAAGTGCATTGGAGCAAAGCAAGGCGGCTCTGGCAAAGGCTGAGCGTAACCTGTCATACGCAACCATCACCTCGCCCATTGATGGAGTGGTGACCAGCCGTGATGTGGAAGAAGGACAGACCGTAGCATCCGGTTTCGAGACTCCGACACTGTTCACCATCGCTGCCGACTTGACCAAGATGCAGGTGGTGGCCGATGTGGATGAAGCCGATATTGCCGGGGTGGAGGAAGGAGCCCGTGTAACCTTTACCGTGGATGCTTATCCCGACGATGTGTTCGAAGGAGTAGTCAGACAGATTCGTTTGGGGAGCACGAACAGCACGAGCAGCAGCTCTTCAACAACCACCAGCACCACTGTAGTTACTTATGAGGTAGTGATAACAGCTGATAATCCCGATTTGAAACTGAAACCGCGTCTTACCGCCAACGCTACCATTTATACATTGACCAAGGATAATGTGTTGACCGTTCCCAACAAGGCTTTGCGCTTTACTCCCAACAAGGACATAGTGGGAGGCCGTAAGATAAACGATTGCCAGAGCAGTCATAAAGTGTGGACACTGGATAACAATACCTTTACCGCTCATCCTGTAAAAATAGGTATTACTGATGGCAGCAAGACAGAGATTGTGAGTGGCATCACTGAAAATACACCGGTAGTGACAGAAACGGTAGTGAAAGGTGCTATGCCTGGAATGGAAGAACCGTTTGCCGGAGAAGGTGAAAGAAGTCCGTTCATGCCAGGCCCTCCGGGAAGCAATAAGAAAAAGAACAAGTAATAAAAGGTAATGCTTCCGTTTACATTGAAAGAATAAATCACATGAAAAAGATAATCGAATTACAAAATATAAAACGGAACTTCCAGGTAGGCGATGAAACCGTCCACGCCCTGCGTGGCATCTCTTTTACCATCTACGAGGGAGAGTTTGTTACGATCATGGGTACTTCCGGTTCCGGCAAGTCCACTCTGCTGAATACTTTGGGATGTCTTGATACCCCTACCAGTGGTGAATACCTGTTGGATGGTGTGTCCGTGCGTACCATGAGCAAACCTCAGAGGGCTGTGTTGCGCAATCGTAAAATAGGTTTCGTATTTCAGAACTATAATCTGTTGCCTAAGACGACTGCCGTAGAGAATGTGGAGTTGCCCTTGATGTATAACTCGTCCGTATCGGCTTCCGAAAGACGGAAACGTGCCATTGAATCACTGATAGCTGTGGGACTGGGTGACCGTCTGGAACATAAATCCAATCAGATGTCCGGCGGACAGATGCAACGTGTGGCCATTGCCCGTGCCTTGGTGAATAATCCTGCCGTTATTTTGGCTGATGAAGCGACCGGTAATCTGGATACCCGTACCTCTTTCGAGATTCTGGTACTTTTCCAAAAGTTGCACGCCGAAGGCCGTACGCTTATTTTTGTCACTCACAATCCCGAAATAGCCCAGTATAGCAGCCGTAATATCCGCTTGCGTGACGGGCATGTAGTGGAAGATACCGTCAATCCTCAGATCCTTTCGGCCGCTGCCGCACTGGCTGCCTTGCCCAAGAATGACGAGGACTAACCATAAAAAAGAATCATTATGAACGGAACAAATCTATTTAAAATAGCTCTCCGGGCCCTTGCCAACAACAAGCTCCGCGCTTTCCTCACCATGTTGGGGATCATCATCGGTGTGGCATCAGTCATTGCTATGCTTGCCATCGGTCAGGGCTCGAAAAAGAGCATCCAGCAACAAATCTCGGAGATGGGGTCAAACATGATTATGATTCATCCGGGAGCAGAGATGCGTGGAGGGGTCCGCCAAGACCCTTCGGCCATGCAGACACTGAAACTGGAAAATTATGAAAAGTTGAGCGAAGAGTGTACTTATCTCTCCGGCATCAGTCCCAACGTTTCTTCTTCGGGGCAACTTGTTGCGGGAGCCAACAACTACCCGTCTTCGGTGAGTGGTGTAAGTATGGATTATCTTACCATACGCCAGCTCACCGTGGAACAGGGGGAGATGTTTACCGAGAATGATATCCGTACGGCAGCCAAGGTCTGTGTCATTGGCAAGACCATTGTCGATAATCTTTTTCCCGACGGATCGGATCCGATAGGGAAAGTGATTCGTTGTAACCAAATTCCTTTCCGGGTAATCGGTGTGCTGAAATCAAAAGGGTATAACTCGATGGGCATGGACCAGGACGATGTGGTACTGGCTCCTTATAGCACGGTGATGAAACGACTGCTGGCACAGACTTACCTAAGTGGAATTTTTGCTTCGGCTCTGACAGAAGAAATGACCGAGGAAGCAGTAGATGAGATAACGACCATCCTGCGCCGTGAACATAAGCTGAAAGAAACGGACGCTGACGACTTTACCATCCGCACCCAGCAGGAATTGAGCAGTATGCTCAACACCACAACGGACCTGATGACCACTTTGCTGGCTTGTATTGCCGGCATCTCTCTGGTAGTCGGAGGTATTGGTATCATGAATATCATGTATGTGTCTGTAACAGAACGTACCCGTGAAATCGGTCTGCGCATGTCGGTCGGGGCACGAGGGGTCGATATTCTGAGCCAGTTTTTGATAGAGGCTATCCTGATCAGTATTACGGGTGGCTTGATAGGAGTGATTATAGGTTGCGGAGCCAGCTTTATGATTAAGGCAATAGCGCATTGGCCTGTGTTTATCCAACCTTGGAGCGTGTTGCTCTCCTTTCTGGTATGTACCGTTACTGGTGTGTTCTTCGGATGGTATCCGGCAAAGAAGGCCGCAGACCTTGACCCGATAGACGCTTTGCGTTATGAATAAGGGCGGAAAAGGTTTTCTGTATGGAGAGAAATGCCGGAACATACGTTCGGGTTTGCCTCCCCACGGTTGTGGAGAGCGCTCCTCATAACTATGGGTTGCGCTCTCCATAACTGTGAAGAGCGCGGCCCATAGCTGTGGGAAGCCAAACTTGAACGTATGAATAACAGAATAAGAGCCGTAGAAATCTTATTTCTAACCTAATCTTTCTTATCTTTGCCTATATGAAACAATTATTTTCACAGCGACGTTTTTTGGAACTGAGCATCCATATCGTCAGTTGGCTGCTCATATTTGGCTTCCCGTTGGTCTTTATGGACCGGGGAAGCGGCTTTAACCTGGCCCAATTCTTGCGGCACAGTTGTGTTCCTCTGTGCTATTTCGTTATCTTCTATGTCAATTACTTGTGGCTGGTTCCCCGCTATATGTTCACGGATGAAATGCGTAAGTATATTCTGAGCAATGCCGTGCTGATATTCTGCCTGAGTGTGCTTCTTCATGTATTTCTGGAAAGTATAAGTACGCCTCCGCCTCCTGAATTTGCGCGTCATATTCCACCTCGATGGATATTCTATGCGCGGGATATGGGGATGATGATATTTGTCGCCGGGTTGGGTGCGGCCATTCGTACCAGTCTGCGTTGGCGTCAGGCGGAAGAGCGTTTGATAGAAGCTGAGAGGCAAAAGACGGAAGCGGAGCTGAAAAACTTGAAGAACCAGCTGAACCCTCATTTTCTGCTCAATACATTAAATAATATTTATGCCTTGATTGCTTTTAACAGTGACAAGGCGCAGGAGGCGGTACAGGAACTGAGCAAATTGTTACGGCATGTGCTCTATGACAATCAGCAGACTTTTGTCCCACTTGAAAAAGAATTGGACTTTATCCGTAATTATGTAGCTTTGATGCGTATCCGTCTGCCACAGCAGGTAGAAGTAAGTGTGAATTTGGAGGTAGACTCCGGAGGTGCGTTGCAGATCGCTCCCCTTATTTTCATATCACTGATAGAAAATGCGTTCAAGCATGGCATCAGCCCCACGGTAGACAGTTTTATCAGTATTTCTATCTTCGGGCATACGGATGGTACGGTGAGATGTGAGATCCTTAACAGCAATCATCCGAAGTCTGGGCAAGATAAAAGTGGAAGCGGGGTGGGGCTGGAACAGGTAAGCAAACGGTTGGAACTGATTTATCCGGGACATTACGAATGGATAAAAGGGATCAGTGAGAACGGACAGGTATATTCTTCTATATTAACTATACAGACTAAAAGCTTATGATACTGAATTGTGCTATTGTAGATGATGAGCCGCTGGCTTTGGAATTGCTGAGAAGCTATGTGGAAAAAACTTCTTTTCTCCGGTTGGTAGGGAGGTATTCCAGCGCGGTGCAAGCTATGACAGAAATTCCTCTCCGCGAGGAGGTACATGTCTTGTTCCTTGATATTCAAATGCCCGAGTTGAACGGTTTGGAGTTTTCACGCATGGTCAGTCCCGAAACAAGGATTATTTTTACTACTGCATTCGGACAGTATGCCTTGGATAGTTATAAAGTCAATGCCTTGGACTATTTGTTGAAACCTATCAGCTATGTCGATTTTTTGCAATCGGTGAATAAAGCGGTGCAATGGTATGAACTGAAACAGAAGGCAGATAATGGTGTTGATGCTGATGAGGCGGATGATTGTATATATGTAAAAAGTGATTATAAATTGCTCCGAATTGCTTTAGACCGAATACTATATATAGAAGGGTTGAAGGATTATATTAAAATACATGTGGAGGATGAGCCGAAAGCTATCTTGTCACTTGTCAGTATGAAAGCTATGGAAGAGAAGCTTCCTTCTAGTCGTTTCATTCGCGTACATCGCTCGTTTATAGTGCAAAAGAGTAAAATCAAGGTGGTTGACCGGGGGCGGATTGTTTTCGGTAAGGAGTATATTCCGATTTCCGATAGTTATAAACAGGAGTTACAGATGTACTTAAATAGTCATTCTGTTTGAAAAAGTTGATATTTGAACGATAAAAGTTGATATTTTGTCGATATCCTTTTGCTAAAAAGAAATAATCTTTTTCTATTTGCGGCATAGACAAGGGAAGTTGTGAAACTTCTTAATAGAATAGTTTAGTTAAGTCTAGTTTAGTTTTTGTGTTGTAAGTGCTCCCATCGTAAGCGAACGAATGGGAGCACGTTTTTTACCTGTATGGGAGAAGTGTTCTGTTTCTGCAACAAATCCAGAGATTGGTTTGTTAATCATAGTATAAATAGAAATAATTCTCCTTATGAAAAAAATAATCCCCATACTGATTGCCATACTCATCTGTTTTGGTGTAGGCTGTACTGCTTCTTATTTTCAGTCGGAGGCCATACTCAACTGGTATCCTACATTGGACAAACCTTCTCTTACACCACCTGATATGGCTTTTCCCATTGCTTGGAGCCTTATCTATCTGTGCATGGGAATTTCTATCGGGTTGATTTGGCATATGTGGACAATAAGACGACAAATGATTATCAGATTATTCGGGTTCCAGCTCTTGTTTAATTTTACATGGAGCATTTTCTTCTTTTATCTCCGGAGTCCGTTGCTAGGTTTTGCAAACATTTTGGTGCTGGATGTGCTTGTTGTTTATTATATGATAGAAAGTTATCCGGTGAAGAAATCTTCGGCATATCTTTTTGTTCCTTATCTTTTGTGGTTGATTCTTGCCACTTATCTTAACGGCTATATATTAATGTATAATTAGAAGACTGTCATTGGCTAGTTGAACGGGAATTATGGGGTACAAGAAAAAATACCTATTTATAGTGATTGATAACCCTAGTGATTTTCCGTAACTTTGCGGCCATAAAGAGAAACAAAAAACATAACTATGTATAAAACAAGTAAATATACTCCGACGGACAAAATGAGTTATCTTATCTGTGATAACTATACATTGCTACAGGTAATGAGCCGTTTTGATCTTTCGTTGGGGTTTGGAGACAAGACTGTACAGGAGGTGTGCCGTGAAAATGGAGTGGATTGTCGTACTTTTCTTGCGGTGGTGAACTTCATGATTGAAGATAGCGACCGGATGGAGGACGATGTGAAGGACATTTCTATGCCTTCATTGATGAATTATTTAAAACAGGCACATCATTATTTCCTTGATTTCTGTCTGCCTACTATACGTCGTAAACTGATAGAAGCTATAGATTGTTCCACGGAAAATGAGGTTGCATTTCTCATTTTGAAATTTTTTGATCAGTATGCCGGAGAAGTGCGTAAACACATGGATTATGAAGATATGAATGTGTTTACCTACGTAGAGAATCTGATGGCAGGACGAGAAACGGGAGGATTCCGTATCTCACAGTTTGCCCGCAGGCATGATCAGATAGATGCGACACTGACTGAGCTAAAAAACATCATTATTAAATATTATCCGGCAAAAGGAAATAACCATTTGTTGAACGCCGTATTATTCGACATATTCAGTTGTGAACAAGATTTGGCATCCCATTGCCGCGTAGAGGACTACTTGTTTGTGCCTGCTGTACTTAGGCTAGAAAAGGAGGGGAAATGAAACGGACAGAACCTGTGCACGTTGCGGTGGCCGAAACGTCAGTCATTGTGCGTAGCGGACTTGTGGCTGTGCTGAAGCGCATGCCTGATCTTACAATACAGCCGGTGGAAATAACTTCTCTTGAAGGACTGCAGAATTGTATGCAGGGACATCAGCCGGATATTCTAATTATAAATCCTACTTTCGGAGGATGGTTTAACGTGGACGAGTTTAAATCGAACTATCCACAGGCATCTACCAAGTGCGTTTCTTTGCTGTGTTCAGTCACAGATACAAATTTGTTGAAGGGTTACGATGAGAGTATAGCGCTGTATGATGACATCGAAGTTTTAAATAAAAAGTTAGTAGATCTGATGAATCTTGGTGTGGATGAGACGGATGGCGAACAGGAAACGTTGAGCCAGCGTGAGAAAGAAATTATTTGTTGCGTGGTACGTGGAATGACAAATAAGGAAACGGCGGAAAAACTGTTCCTCTCCATTCATACGGTGATAACTCACCGCCGGAATATTGCGCGCAAGCTACAGATACATTCACCTGCCGGATTGACTATTTACGCTATCGTAAATAAACTGGTTGAACTAAGCGAGGTGAAGATGAACTTATAATACCTATAAATAGTGAGTGGAATAAGATAGAATACCTAAATGAAGTGATTGTGGATGTGGTCTCTAACCTCTATCTTTGCACTATAAGTTAGTCATATAGAAATTACGTAAACCACAAAGTTAGTTATTAGTTAAAAGCACTCCCTGCGAAGTGATTCGCGGGGAGTGCTTTTTTATTAGTAAGGCTTTTACCCACAATATTATGTTTTTTTACCTATTCCGCTTCATTATTCGTTAGAAATCTCGTTGTTTTCTTAACAAATATCCTCTAACTTTGTTATTCAGTATAGGACACATATTAACTAATGACAATGAAAGTAGGTTTATTTATTCCTTGTTATATCAATGCGGTATATCCGCAGGTGGGGATAGCCTCGTACAAGCTGCTGAAAAGTCTGGGAGTGGACGTGGATTATCCTCTCAACCAGACTTGTTGCGGTCAACCGATGGCGAATGCAGGTTTCGAGAATAAAGCGGTAGATTTGGCCCGCCATTTTGACGAACAGTTTAAGAATTACGATTATATAGTAGGTCCTTCGGCCAGTTGCGTCGTTTTTGTGCGTGATAACTACAGTCGTTTGTTGAAAGAAGACAAACATCGGTGCGCCAGCGAAGGTAAGATATATGATATCTGTGAGTTTATTCATGATATCGTCAGACCTTCTTCGTTGAAAGCCAAGTTTCCACATAAAGTGAGTCTGCAAAACAGTTGTCATGGAGTGAGATTGATGAAACTTTCTTCTGCCAGCGAACTTAATATTCCTTATTTCAGCAAACTGCGTGATTTGCTCTCTTTGGTAGAAGGAGTGGAAGTTGTGGAACCGGAACGTAAAGACGAATGTTGCGGTTTCGGCGGTATGTTTGCCGTAGAGGAAGATGCGGTTTCCGTGCAGATGGGGCATGACAAGGTGATGCGTCATATCGCTACCGGTGCTGAATACATTGTGGGGGCCGACAGTTCGTGCCTGATGCATCAGAATGGCATCATTGCCCGTGACAAACTTCCTATCAAGACATTGCACATTGTTGAAATCTTAGCGGCAGGATTATGAGTACGAAACATTCAAAAGCGGCTGCGGAGTTTCTGAAAAACAAGAAACAGGCCGCATGGCATGACGAAACACTTTGGCTGGTTAGGGCAAAGCGTGACAGACTGAGTAAAGAAGTTCCCGAATGGGAGGAATTGCGCAATATGGCATGTGCTACTAAACTATATAGTAACAGCCATTTGGATGAATTATTGGTGGAGTTTGAAAACAATGCGCGTGCTAATGGAGCCCATGTCTATTGGGCAAAGGACGCGGATGAGTATTGTAATATTGTCTACAATATTCTGAACCAGCACGGAGTGAAGCATTTTATAAAAAGCAAATCCATGTTGGCCGAGGAATGCGAACTCAACCCTTTTTTGGAAAACAAAGGAATTGAAGTGGTAGAAAGTGACTTGGGAGAGCGTATCTTGCAATTGATGCATCTGAAGCCAAGTCATATTGTATTACCCGCTATTCATATCAAACGTGAACAGGTAGGTGAGCTTTTCGAGCGAGAGATGGGTACGGAGAAAGGAAATTTTGACCCTACTTACCTTACACATGCAGCCCGGAAGAATCTCCGTCAGAAATTTATTCATGCTGAGGCGGCTATGACAGGTGCTAACTTTGCTGTAGCTTCTACTGGTGAGATTGTGGTATGTACCAATGAAGGAAATGCGGATATGGGTACTTCCCAACCTAAATTACAGATTGCAGCTTTTGGTATGGAAAAAATTGTGCCGGACCGTGAATCTTTAGGAGTGTTCACCCGCTTGTTGGCCCGTTCGGCTACAGGACAACCCATTACTACATATACTTCTCATTACCGAAAGCCTAGAGAGGGTGGGGAGCTTCACATTATTATTGTAGATAACGGACGTAGTAAGATATTGGCCGACCAAAAGCATATCAAAACTTTGAATTGTATCCGTTGTGGAGCCTGTATGAATACATGTCCTGTATATAGACGTAGTGGGGGGTACTCTTATACTTATTTTATTCCCGGCCCTATCGGGATTAACCTGGGAATGTTGAAGGCGCCGTTGCATTATTATGACAATGTGTCGGCTTGTTCTTTGTGTTATTCCTGTTCGTTTGTGTGTCCGGCTAAGGTGGATTTGGCGGAGCAGATCTATCTGTGGCGTCAGGATTTGGATAAATTGGGTAAGGCAGACCGGATGAAAAGGGTAATGTCCGGTGGCATGGAATTCATGATGAATCGCCCTTTGATATTCAATATGGCATTAAAATGGGCGCCATTGGTAAACGGAATGCCACGTTTTCTTATCTATAACGGATTGAATGACTGGGGAAAAGGGCGTGAGATGCCGAAATTTGCTAAGGAGAGTTTCAATGAAATGTGGAAGAAAGGTAAAGTGAAGTAATTATGAGCAGCAGAGAAGATATATTGCAGAGCATCCGGCGTGCTACACATGTAAAATATGAGAAACCGGATTTAAAGCCATTGGAAGATATGGCATTAACTTATCCCAGTAAGGTGGAACAGTTTTATCTCATCATGAAGCAGGTAGGAGGGGAAGCCATTCTTTTGGAGAAAGAGGAGGACGTGAATGATTTCATTAAAAAGGCTTATTCTGGAGCCAAACGCATCGCTTCTAATCTGAAGACTATTACATGTGCGACATTTAATCCCGATGATGTGGAAGACCCTGCAGAACTGAATGGGACGGATTTGGCCGTTATAGATGGAAAGATTGGGGTTGCGGAGAATGGTGCGGTATGGATAGAACAGGATGTAAAGCAGCGTGCCATTTATTTTATTGCCGAAAAATTGGTTATTCTTCTAAACAAGAATAAGATTGTGAACAATATGCATGAAGCATATAAACTGATTGATACAGGCGAATATGGCTTCGGAACCTTTATTTCCGGTCCGTCAAAGACGGCTGATATTGAGCAGGCTTTGGTAATGGGTGCTCATGGGGCACGTGATGTGATGGTGGTGCTGATATAAGTGTATTGTTTCTTATATATAAAAAGGAGATGAGGCAAAAATTATAGGGCTCATCTCCTTTTATTTTATAGAATATTATTAGAATATTTTGCCACACAAACGGAACTTAAGTACCGGATAGACAGTAAGTTTGTCTATGATATCAGTGAAATCATTATCAGCTTCTGCTGTTAAATCAGACAAATCTCCGTTATTGGTATATACTTTGGGAGTGTTATGGAATTGCACACCCATTTCGAACATGAAGCCAATTCGTTTCTTAGGAATCGCTCTTCCGAAACCTAGTCCAAGATAAGGACGAAATGAAGAAACCTTCAAACCACCAGATATATTTCCGTTCTGATCTACAGGTATACGATAGTTTCCGATTTCAATACCTACTTCTTGTCCTTCTTTAATCAGTTCTGCCAACTCATCGCTGTGCCCTTTAATCTTGATGAGTTTTCCTCCTCCGAAATAAGCACCACCGCATACAAAAAAACTGGATGATTTGAAAGGATATACATTCAGCAATATTTCACCGGCAGTACGTCCCATTCCTCCTTCTACATCTATGCTGGTAGGTATATTTCCTTCATAAGAACCTTCAATATCTACATCCACATCTGTAGAATAAGTAAAGTTCGGCATAAAAGAAACTCCTGCACGTACAGCCAAGTAACTTCCTATAGGACTGGCTACATCAATACCTATACCTGTGGTACTTGCACTGACGCCTACAGCTAATGAATTAAAAATACCAGGACTTTCAGAAGAGTCTTGAGCAGCCATCTGATGGTTGCCTACACACATAATGTAAGTTAGGCAGAGTAATAGTAGTCTTTTCATATTTATAATAATTTATGTTTTAGATGCGAAATTAGATAATTTTATTGAAATGATGAAATATTTCCATTGATTTATAGCAACATCTTGTCTTCAGTATATTTTTAATTTAAATATACGGTATTGAAATATTCACCAAATAACGTTTTGGCTGTTTCCAATTGTTTTAGAGTATTTTCTTTTATTCCGTTTAGTTTGTATTCTTTTCCCATGGCTTCATATTTGTGTACGCCTAATGTATGATAAGGTAGTATTTCTACTCTTTGAATCATTTGATAATTCTTGAAGTGCTCTCCTAATGCCCGTATATCTTCCTCAAAGGAACTATAGCCTGGAACTAATACATAGCGCAACCAAAAAGGCTTTCCGTTTTTTTCAAGCCATCCGGCGGTACGTATGGTTTGTTCGTTGCTGCGTTCTGTCAGTTGCCGATGGCGCACATTATTAAATTCCTTGATGTCTAATAATACGAGGTCTGTCCATTGTAGCAGTTCCTTTACTTCTTCATTCCATATACTGCCGTTGGTATCTATACAGATGTGGATGCTTTGTTCTTTTAATCGCTGGAATAACGGAATCAGTGCTTTTGCTTGCAATGTAGGCTCGCCGCCGCTGAAAGTCACACCTCCTTTTTTACCGAAAAAAGCTTTTTGGCTGACGGCCATACGCACAATTTCGTCTATTGTTGTTTCCGTACTTTCACCTTTGGTGTCAATTGTGTCGGGGTTGGCACAATAGAGGCATCGGAAATTGCATCCTTGTAAAAATACGACTAAGCGTAAACCGGGACCGTCAAACGTCCCCATTGACTCGTAAGAATGGACTCTGATCATAATGGTTTGTCTTTAAACTGGTAAGGGCAGGTTTAAAACCCGCCCCTACGATGAATGTATATGTGATGTTACATTCTTTCGTGGAAAGAACGGCTGATTACTTCCAGCTGATGTTCACGGCTCAATTTGATGAAGTTTACGGCATAACCTGATACGCGGATGGTTAGTTGCGGGTATTTTTCAGGATGTTCCATTGCATCTTCCAACATTTCACGGTTCAGCACATTTACATTCAGATGATGTGCTCCTTTGGTGAAATAACCGTCCATCATGGTTACCAGGTTCTCTATACGGGTTTCCTGGTCTACCCCTAGTGATTTTGGTACGATAGAGAACGTGTTACTGATGCCGTCCTGGGCATCACGATAGCGTAGTTTGGCTACAGAACTCAATGAGGCGATGGCACCGTTCTTGTCACGTCCGTGCATCGGGTTGGCACCCGGAGCGAAAGCCACTCCTTTGGCACGACCATCAGGAGTGGCACCTGTTTTCTTGCCGTACATTACATTGGAGGTGATAGTCAGCAGTGACAGGGTAGGGCGGGCATTTTTGTATACCGGATGTTTCTTTAATTCTTCACTGAAGAAATAAACCAAATCTACCCCTAAGTGGTCTACGCGGTCATCATCATTACCGAAGCAAGGATATGCATTTTCAATATCAAAGCCTTCGGTCAAACCTATATCATTACGTTTGGCACGTACTTTGCCGTATTTGATGGCAGACAATGAGTCAATGGCAATGGACAGACCGGCTACGCCATATGCCAGATTGATACGTGGATCGGTATCAATGAATGCCATTTGAGCCTTTTCATAATAATATTTATCGTGCATATAGTGAATGATATTCATCGCATCATTATACACACGTGCAATTTGCATTAATACTTTCTTATAATTAGACCATACTTCTTCAAAGTTCAGCAAGTCCCCTGTCAATACAGGAATATCTTTCACCATTACAGTTCCTGTATTCTCACAACGTCCGCCATTGATAGCCAGCAATAGGGCTTTAGCCAGATTGCAACGTGCTCCGAAGAACTGGATTTGTTTGCCGATAGCCTGATAAGAAACGCAGCAGGCGATACCATAATCATCACAGTTACGCACTTCGCGCATCAGCGTGTCGTTTTCGTATTGTATAGAAGAAGTGTCGATAGAAACTTGTGCACAGAATTCTTTGAAACCTTCCGGCAATTCCGGACTCCACAGTACAGTCATATTAGGTTCGGGTGACGGACCCAGATTGTATAGTGTCTGCAAGAAACGGAAGGAAGTTTTTGTAACCTTGGTACGTCCGTCGTTGAAGCGTCCGCCGATAGACTCGGTTACCCAGGTGGGATCACCTGCAAAGATATCGTTGTATGATTGCATACGCAGATGACGGACCATACGCAACTTGATAATGAACTGGTCTACCAGTTCCTGCGCAAATGACTCGTCAATTTTACCATGATCCAAATCATATTGAATATAGATATCCAGGAATGAAGAAACGTTGCCCAATGACATAGCTGCTCCATCTTGTTCTTTCACGGCAGCAAGATATGCCATATAAACCCACTGAACAGCTTCTTGTGCATTAGTAGCGGGACGACCCAAGTCGAGTCCGTAATATTCACCCAATATCTTTATTTCTTTCAGTGCTTTGATTTGTTCGGCTACTTCTTCGCGCAGGCGGATACGGGCATCGGTCATCGGACTGGTGATATTGTGCAAATCTTCTTGTTTTGCTTCAATCAGTCGGTCGATACCATACAGTGCCAAACGGCGGTAGTCACCGATGATACGCCCGCGTGCATAATTATCGGGCAGACCGGTCAGGAAACCGAGTGAACGGAAAGAGCGGATTTCTTCGGTGTAAGCATCAAATACGCCATCATTATGGGTTTTGCGATAATGAGTAAAGATATCCTTTACTTTTTCATCTACTTCCACACCGTTTTCATGGCAGGCTTTTTCTACGACTTTGATACCACCATAAGGTTTGATGGCACGGCGCAGAAGTTCATCCGTTTGAAGACCTACAATCAGTTCGTTTTCACGGTCAATGTATCCTGCTTTATGTGAGGTGATGGTAGATACTGTTACATTATCAAGGGAACGAACTCCGTTATTGGCACGTTCTTCTTCTAGTGCCTTGAGGCATTCGTTCCACACTTTTTTAGTTCGCTCTGTGGGGCCTGCCAGAAATGAGGCATCGCCCTCATAAGGGGTAATGTTGGTATGTACGAAGTCTGAAACATTAATTTCCTTACTCCACAATCCATCCTTAAAAACTTTGTTCATTTCCATACTGTTATTCCATTATTAAGAGATTTAGGGCTGCAAAGGTACTCCTTTTTTGTGAGCTATGCATCACTATTAGTAGGTATAATGCGAATACTTGTGCATTTTTAAGTATAAAGTGGTCAATAAATGAAAAAACAATAAGGACTCTTTATAACAATTCCATAAAAAATAAAGCTAATTGGTGACAATAAACCAATTAGCTTCTAAAAGTAGCGGAACCGGGAATCGAACCCGAGTTTCAGCCGTGAGAGGGCTGCGTCCTAGGCCACTAGACGATACCGCCATCAGTTAGTCTTAATTCTTTTTCTAAGACGGTGCAAAGTTAGAAGTTTGTTTTTAATCTGCAAAATAAAAAATGATTTTTTTTATGCTATTACTATTATAAATCGGAATTTAATTTCTATGAAGAAGTATCATATGTTTTATGTAGTAAAATTGAAAGTCTAAAAAGCACCTTTACTCTTCCTCCCGAAAGCCTTGACAGCAAACTGTTGAAAAATGAATATAAAAAATAAGTCGTAAAATTAATTTACGACTTATTCGCGGAAGCTGGGGGATTCGAACCCCCGGTACGGTTACCCGTACGTCAGTTTAGCAAACTGGTGGTTTCAGCCACTCACCCAAACTTCCTTCTTATCAGAAGCGTTATCTCTCAAACGCGGTGCAAAGATAAGGGGATAAATTGAAATATGCAAACCTTTTGCTCTTTTTTTTTAGATATATTTTTTGATGGAAATAATAAGGTGCTGATAGTGAAGTGTTAATAGGTGGAATTAATTTTTCTCCCAAAAATCCAAACATTCTTTAGCCACCTTTATTGGACAATGGTGTTTTTTAATATATTCAATGCTGTCGGCGGATAATTGAGAAATTTTATTTGTATTGGCTAATAAACTCTCTAGTTTGTTATAAATGTCATTTCCTTCGGGGCGTACGTTGATGATAGGGCGAAGTCTGTCTTCGCCTAATAAGTTGTAATGTTCCTCTTCTGCACCTCCCACCACTACAATTCCTTTGCTCATGGCGTATAATGCATTTAATCCCGGAGAATAAGAATAAAGCTGATCTAACATTACATCGCACCCGTCCATAAAATGTTCACATTCATCATACGGAGTGAAAACGGTTTGTTTGATTTCGCATGCAGATGGATGTCTGTAATATAATTTATAGAGGGCGCTATAAAGTTCGTCTTTTCCCTTCCATTCTTCACGATGATGTTTTAGACTGATATAGAATTTTACTTTTTCTATTTTTTTAAAAGGGATTTGTGGGTGAGGCAATGATTCTATCGGGAAAGGAATGTATTTGGTTTTTCCAGAGAAATAGGGTTGGTAGGCTAAATAGGATTCGTAAAGACTGGTGATGATTCCATTACAATTGTTCGCGATGATACGGTTTAATTTTCCTCTGAATCCATGCATCCAATTTATAATTGCCATTTTGTTGTCAATGGTGTCACGAAAAGTGCCATTGGCATAAAAATCATTATATCGGAGAGCGTTTTTATTTAAGCACATGTAAATCCAGTAAAAATCATATTCAAACCCTCCTAAAAATATCTTCTTGTTGTTCTTTTTAAGATATTGGAATACGTACTGAAGCAGTTCGGGTTTTAATTCTAAAAAGTAAGGGTTGACAAGTTGTACCACATCATATCCTCTGAGTTGGGGAAGGGTTTTCAGTAAATTGAACGTGTTTTTAAGAACTCCCCAACGGATTGATGACCGGTTGGGATAGAGATAGTCAGAGTTGTTTAGCCATAAATTGCTGTGGGATAATACATCGACTCTATGTCCCATATTTCTTAAGGCTTTTGCTAAAGTCCAATGTATATTGCTATACTCTCCTATTAATAAGATTTTCATAAACAGTCAATCATTATTTAATTAAATAGTTTGTGCATTGGTAGCAAGTCGTTTTGCTATTCTTATTTTTCTATTTAACAAACAAGTGTAGGCTTTAGTTCTTATTGTAGGGTGATTTTGCAATAAAAAAGGATAATTTGTCTTCTGTTGTAGCTAGTATTGTCTATGAAAATTAAATCTATCAAAAATATATATTCTTGTATTACAGAAAAATGTGTGTAGTGGAATGATTGAAAATGTATGGTTTGCAAAAAGATTTTGTATTTCAAAAAAATGAAAATAAGTCCTTCTTCAATTATGCATAGCGGTGAGAAATTGCTAAACCTTTTCTTTTAGAAGATTGTTTTCATACTTATGTGAGGTATGGTGTCCATTTTGATATGGTCTTTTGGGGAATTTATTGAGTAAAGAATATTTAAGTGTTAATGAAAGAATATAGGTTAAGAGTTAAAGAAAAAATAATGAAGGCTGATTTGGCGACAATCAGGAGGGAATATACAAAGGGTGGTCTCAAAAGGAGTGATCTTCCTGATAATCCACTTGTCCTTTTTGCAAAGTGGCTGCAAGAAGCGATAGATGCGGAGGTAAATGAGCCTACGGCTATGTTGGTAGGTACTGTTTCTCCGGAAGGGAAACCGGCAATACGGACTGTGTTGTTGAAAGATTTGCATGATGGCAAATTTATTTTTTATACTAACTATGGAAGTCGCAAGGGTAAACATCTGGCTCATAACCCATCTATCTCTATATCGTTTGTATGGCATGAACTGGAAAGGCAAATTCATATAGAAGGTATTGCGGCTAAAGTATCTCCACAGGAATCAGATGAATATTTTAGAAAAAGGCCTTACAAGAGTCGTATTGGCGCCCGTATTTCTCCTCAAAGCGAACCGATAGAAAGCAGGATACAACTTATTCGTGATTTTGTGAAAGAAACCACGCGCTGGATAGGGAAAGAGATAGATCGCCCTGAATACTGGGGAGGCTTTGCTGTTATGCCTGTTCGTGTTGAATTCTGGCAGGGTAGGGTAAATCGTTTGCATGATCGTTTTCTCTATATGCTTCAATCTGATGGTGTTTGGAAAATAGAAAGACTCGCTCCTTAATCTTCGGAATAGAGAAATAATTCCAGGTTCTTTTTCAAACTGAGCCGAGAAAACCTTTTGAATGTAGGTGTAAATAGGAATACTTTTGAGTAATTGAAGGCGTTGCTTTTTATATATTATATGCAAAAGGGAATAATCTATGGATTATTCCCTTTTGCATATTTATTTTTGAAGTGATGAGGAGGTTCCTGGCGGATTCGAACCGCCGTACACGGTTTTGCAGACCGCTGACTAAGCCACTCATCCAAGGAACCTTATTGTTATCAATCTTTGTTTCTCGATTGCGGTTGCAAAGGTACGACATTTTTTTTAATCTGCAAATATTTTGCTATTTTTTTTCTCACTTTTCTGCATTTTTTTCGCAACCGCACTTTGGCTTGTTGTGCATAGACTTCATGGCGCAATCAGAATTACAGCATTCACACGGATTGCTATTGTTCTTTATGCGCTTGAAATACTGAAAGATACGTATACTTATCCATATTGTACAGAGGCATACGATTGCAATAACTATAATTTGTTGTAATTCCATGCTTGATAAACAAATAATTTTAGGTTTAGGTTTATTAAATGATAATACTTCCTATTTGGAATACGGTAAATGCAACAAGCCAAGCCAATCCAGTGGTGTATCCTGCTGCGAATATGGCCCATTTCCAACTGCCGGATTCTTGCTTGATTGCTGCGAAAGTGGCAATACAGGGGAAGTAGATCAATACAAACAACATGTAAGCTAATGCAACCAGTGGAGTAATGGGAATACGGTCAGAAAGATTCACATTTTCCACATCTCCTTCATTTGTGTATAATACTCCTAGTGTACTTACTACCAATTCTTTAGCGCCTACACCTGAAATAAGTCCGATTCCTAACTTCCAGTCAAATCCTAGCGGTTTGATAACAGGCTCTATTGCTTTGCCTATTTGTCCGATATATGAATTTTCTTGTTGTTCGGCTACGCTTTCATGAGTATCATGCCGTGGATAATACCCTAGAAACCAAATAATAATTGAGGCAATCATGATAATGCCTCCCATCTTTTTCAGATATTGTGCTCCTTTTTCCCATGTATGACGCATGATACTTTTAGAAGTAGGCATACGATAGGGGGGGAGTTCCATCACAAATGGAGAATCTTCTCCTTTCACTAGAAATTTACTGAAAATACGGGCCATTATTACTGCTAATAAAATACCTGCTGTATAGATACAAAGTAACATAAAGCTGGCGCAGTTAGGGAAAAAAGCACCTATCATAACTAAATATATGGGAAGACGCGCACTACAGGACATTAAAGGATTCACCAACATGGTGATTAGTCTGGACTTTCGATCTTCTATAGTACGTGTTGCCATTATGGCAGGTACATTACAACCGAATCCCATAATCAGTGGGATAAAGGACTTGCCATGCAGTCCCATCCGGTGCATTATTTTATCCATGATAAATGCGGCGCGTGCCATATACCCCGAATCTTCCAATATAGAAATAAAAAAGTATAATATGAGGATATTCGGCAGGAAAACGATAACACCGCCCACTCCACCGATAATACCATCTATCAGTAAGTCTTTCAAAGGACCTTCAGCCATATTGTTTCGTATCAGGTTGCCTAATTGGTCTACTAGCCATTCAATACCTTGCATAGGATAGTCACCCAAAACAAAGGTTCCCTCAAACATGATATAAAGAAACAGGAAAAAAATAGGATATCCCCAAATGCGATGTGTCACAATACTGTCTATCACGCGGGTCGTTTGTTCTTTTTCCAAATGATTGTCGGTGAATGTTTCTTTCAAAGCTCCGGTGATAAAACCATATTTAGCATCCGTAATAGCTTGCTCGCTGTCTTCGTTCATCACTTTACGGATACGTAATGTTTCCTTGTTGCGTATCGCTATGATTTCTTTGCCATTAGGCAGTGTAGAGATGAAATTTTCTATTTCCCTATCGTTTTCCAGTAATTTGATGGATAGGAAGCGGGTGGAATATTTATGGCGTATGTCTTCGTTTTGACTGATTGCTTTCTTGACTTCTTCGATACTGCGCTCCAGTTCAGGACCGTGGTTAATATGAATATGACGCATATATCCGCGTGGGCGGGCATCTTCCTCTTCTTTGTGGCTTCCGAATTCGTGGTCGGGTACGTAGGTTTTGTGCCAGTCTCTCAGGTCTTCCAGAATTTCAGAACGTATTTCGCCCTTTTGTGACAGGAAATCTCCTCCTTCGTAAATACCGATGATAACATGGAACAGTTTGTCTACACCTTCTCCCCGTCGGCAGACAGTAGGTACCATAGGCACCCCGATCAGCTGGCTTAATTGGGTATAATCCAATTTATTTCCGCTGGCTTCCAGCTCATCGTACATATTCAAGGCGATAACCATACGCACATTCATATCAATCAATTGGGTGGTAAGATAGAAATTACGTTCCAAGTTAGAAGAGTCTACCACATTGATAATTACATCCGGAGTTTCTTCAATGATATGTTTGCGTACATAAAGTTCTTCCGGAGTATAGGCTGAAAGAGAATAGGTTCCGGGTAAATCTACAATACGGAAATGATAACCTTGGAAATCGAAAAAACCTTCCTTGGCATCTACTGTCACACCACTGTAGTTTCCTACATGTTCGTGGGCGCCGGATGCAATATTGAATAGCGAAGTCTTTCCACAATTGGGATTACCTACTAAGGCTACATTGATTGTACGGCGTTTGCCTTTTGCCAGTGCCACCAGTTCTGATTCGGGCACGGGTACATCTTCTGTTATGGAACCATGGTAAGGGTTTTGCATCGTGCGTGCTTCCTGCTCGCTTACCACCTCAATCATATCTGCCTCTTGTCTTCGGAGGGAGATCTCGTAACCTAGTAGTCTGTATTTTATAGGGTCTTTCAAAGGGGCGTTCAAGATTACCTCTACGGTTTTTCCTTTAATAAAACCCATTTCAACGATTCGCTTGCGGAAACCACCGTGGCCTAAAACCTTGACTATTACGCCTTTTTCTCCTGTTCTTAATTCGGATAAACGCATTTTGTTTTAAATTTTTTGCAAAGATAAGTTATTACTTAGAAGTATGCAAATTATTTAGATTGTTTTTAAATAAAGAACGGGCACTTTGTTTTTGTCTTGCAGAACTCTTATCTTTGTGCCATGTTTCATTGGAATATTCAGAAGTATATAGAGGAGAAACAACTTTTCACCTTGCATGATAAGGTGTTAGTGGCATTGAGTGGCGGGGCAGATTCGGTAGCTTTGTTGCGTGTCTTGCTTGTTTTAGGGTATCATTGTGAGGCTGCCCATTGTAATTTTCACCTTCGTGGTGAGGAATCCGATAGAGATGAAAGGTTTGTCAATGAGTTGTGTAAAGGATTAGGAGTGGCTTTGCATGTTACTCATTTTGATACGGTCACTTATGCTTCGAGGCATCATGTTTCTATTGAGATGGCGGCTCGCGAAATGCGCTATGATTGGTTCGAACAACTGCGTAAGGAGAGGGGGGGGGCTGTTATTGCCGTAGCCCATCACCGGGACGATAGTGTGGAAACTTTTTTATTGAATTTGATACGTGGCGCGGGAATCAATGGCTTGAAAGGTATTAGTCCGCATAACGGCTGCATTGTACGGCCTTTGTTGGAGGTGAGCCGTCAGGATATTTTGGATTATTTGCGTTGTTTGCGTCAAGGTTATGTTACAGACAGTACCAATTTGCAAGATGAATATATGCGTAATAAAATCCGTCTGAATATTCTTCCGATGTTGCGTGAGCTGAATCCTTCTGTCAGTGAAAGTATAGCTGAAACATCAAGGCGTCTGACTGATGTTTCTCTTATATATAATAAGGAGATAGAGGCGGGAAAAGAAAGGGTGATGGAAAAGTCCGGTCATATTCTTATTTCTCGTTTGATGGAAGAGAGTGCTCCGGCGGCTTTGCTGTTTGAGATTCTTCATCCGTTAGGTTTCAATTCTGTCCAGGCAGGAGATGTATTCCGCAGTTTGTCTGCCCAGTCGGGAAAAAGGTTTGTTTCTGCCGGATGGGAGGTACTGCGCGACAGGACGGAGTTGATTATTCGCAGGAGGAAGCTGGCGGATGAGGAAGTGGAGGAAAATGTGCCCCCGTTCCGGCTTGCAATGGAAACGCAGGAAATAATGCCAGACTTTGTCATCCCTAAGAATAAGGATACGGCCTGTTTGGATGCAGACAAGGTGGTGCTACCTCTCACGGTGCGTAAATGGCGGCAGGGGGATAAATTTGTTCCTTTCGGAATGAAAGGGAAAAAGAAGATCAGCGATTATCTGACAGATCGTAAGTTTTCTCTTTTCCAGAAAGAAAATCAATATGTGGTTTGCTCTGCAGGCCAGATTGTATGGCTGGTAGGAGAGCGTAGCGATGACCGTTTCCGGGTGACGGAAGATACGAAACGGGTACTGATTATACAGCAGTTGTGGGATAAGTAGAATTTTTTCCTTTCCTGCTTTTTCATGAATGGCAGGGAATGCTCCCTGAAATCTTGTAGCAAAAATCCGCGAATCATGCAACAAGATTTCAGAAATCACGTAGCAAGATTCGCGGATTTTGGATGGAGCTTTCCGGTATTATTTGCAATACTTCTGTATCAGTCCGTCTACCACTTCATCGCCCAGTTCTTTTGCTTTGGCAAAGTTTGCACAGGCTTCTTTGTTTTTCTTTAATTGTATCTGGCAGTATCCCAGCATGCGGTATGCGGCTGCGGCTTTCGGGTCTAAAGAGATAGCCTTTTCCAATGCTTCTATTGCTTCGTTATGTTGCCCTACACGTAGATGCACCGAACCTTTTTCCACCCACATGGCTACATCCTCAGGAGTCATTTCTACTGCTTTATTAATGTCATTGATAGCTTGCTGATACATCTTACATTGTATTTCCGCCTGTTCGCGTTGCAGATAAAAAGCGGCTGTAACCCGTCCACCGATAGCATCATAAAAAGTATCATAATCTATTACCGCTTCACGGTATTTACCTGTCTGGGCTTTTATTTCTGCCCGTTCATAGAAATAAGGAGCAGCTTCCGATGTATAAGGCTTGGTGAAACGTGCCACAGCACTATCCATCAAGGCAATAACCTCGTTCATATCTGTTCCTTCAATCAGTTGTTTGGTTTTGGCTGCCGAGTAAAATGTAGCGGCAGAGGCTATGGAAGACTGGTTCACTTTCTCATAAGCGGCGTATGCCTCAGGATATTTCTTCATAGCAAACAGAATATCTCCCTCCAATTGTGTGTAAATGGGTTGGTTGTCGGCTTGCATGGCATCATGAATGATGGAGAGAGCTTTGTCGTAACTCCAGTCACCGTATGGTTTCTTGTCACCTAAAGAGATGATGTACGAATAAATTAATTTAGCGATATTATATTGCGTCTCACTCTTGTTGGTAGTCACTTCCAGTGCTTTCTTCAGGTCAGCATCTGCCAAAGCGTTGTGTTCATCATCACTAAATCCCATATAAGTAGTGGCACGGCGTATATATCCGTCTGCGCTGTTGGGATATTGTTCCAGAAAATCGTTTAATGTGGTGATATATTCGTTCTGATTTTGTTGTGAAGATGCCATGAACAGGTACACCAATGCTTGGTCTTCTGTTTCGGGCAGTCCTTTTTTGATGCCGATTTTATTCAGCGACATGTCGTTCAAAGAAAGGGCGGTAATGCTCAGTGAGGCACCGTATGTAGCTCCGATGGCATAACTTTCCTTGGCCTCATCCGATGCGTTTTTTTGGATTAAACCTAATACTTCTCCATTGGCATTCATAATAGGGCAACTTACGGTTTTTTCGTTGGTTGTCATTGCCAGTGTATAATAATATGCCTTGTCACCAATGGTGTCTACTTTGGTGACGGTCCCTGTCTGGCAGGTTGCCGCTTTTTGAGTCGAGTAGGGTAGCAGATAGACTGTTTCACCTACTGATGCCGGCTGTGATGCCGATTTTAATGCTATGGTCTTTTTATCGGCTTCAGTATTAAATTTTACGATGTCATACATGGAGTTGGCTCCCAAGATACGCAATACAGGTAATTCTTTACTGTCCGCGTTAATGATTACTGCGCGTTCGGCTCCTTCAAACAGGGTGTAATCAGATAATGCCGTTCCATTTTCATTGATATAGAATCCATTTCCTGTATTCTTGATTTTGTTATCTTTATCGTATGTAACGATGGAAAAAACGGCTTTTTTAGCTTTGTCGGCCCACTTTGGGGTTGCTTGTGCATAGCTTAGCTGGGTAGCTATGCCGCATGCCAATATCAAAAGTACTTTCTTCATGATATAGTTAATTGTTTGTTAACGATGATACGGTATTTTATAAAGCGGATGCCGTCTTGTCTTCTGTGAAGCCGCGTTGTTTTACAGCTTCATAAATCAGAATACCTGCGGCAACCGATACGTTCAGTGATTCTATTTTACCCATTAACGGTATTTTGATCCATTCATCGCACAGAGAAAGGTGCTCGTAGGGAACACCTGTGTCCTCGGCTCCCATAATGATACATACAGGGTCTTTATAGTTTGCTTTGGTGTAATCATAATCCCCTTTTTCCGTAGCTGCTACAATCTTGAATCCGCAGTCTTTCAGATACTTGATGGTATTAGTCAAACTTTGTTCGCGACATACGGGAAGAGTGTGCAGAGCTCCTGCGGATGTTTTCATTGCGTCAGCATTGACACTGACACTGTTTTTCGAGGGAATAATAATGGCATCTGCACCGGCACATTCGCAGGTACGGGCAATGGCTCCGAAGTTACGTACATCGGTAATTCCATCCAGCATGACGAATAAGGGTGTTTTTCCTTCTTCAAACAAGAAAGGTACCAGATTTTCTGTTTTCTGGTAGGTGACAGAGGAGATGAATGCTACAACTCCCTGATGGTTTTTCCGGGTGATACGGTTAATACGCTCCACGGGTACACGCTGAACAGGGATGAGGGTATTTTTCAAACAGGCAAACAGTTCTTTGGACAGTTCGCTCTGTATATCTTTCTTCACCAATACTTTATCTATCTCTCTTCCGGCTTGTATGGCTTCAATAACAGCGCGTACACCGAAAATCATTTCATTCTTTTCTAACATGTCTAATTAGTGGTTAATGGTTAGTGACAGGTGGTTAGTGGTAAGTGATTAATGTCTGCAATATGACAGTCCATAAATCACTTGGCACTAGCCACTTATCAGCGCCTTTGCATTGTTCAGGGCTGCCTCTGTCAAGGTAGCTCCACTTAGCATATTGGCTATTTCTTTTACTCTTTCTTCATCAGTCAAGCGGCGGATGTAGCTGTTGGTGCCTGTTTCCGTATCTTCCTTATATACTTTATAATGAGTGATGCCGCGTGCTGCAATTTGGGGCAGATGGGTGATACTGATGACCTGACGGTTTTGTTTTCCCATTTCCTGCATGATGAGTGCCATTTTCTCGGCGATGGAACCGGAAACTCCAGTGTCTATTTCATCAAAGATGATAGTAGGCAGTTTCACAGCTCCGGCTATCATGGCTTTCAGCGAAAGCATGACACGGGCAATCTCACCGCCCGATGCTACGGAAGCTACATTTTGTAATGTTCCATTCTTGTTGGCCGAAAACAGGAATGTCACACTGTCCATCCCTTTACTGTCCGGTTCCTTGCGCGGATTCAGTTCCACCACAAAGCGCACATTGGGCATACCGAGAGGAACCAGCAGGCTTTGCATCTGTTTCTCAATGTTCTTACCCGATTGGGAACGAAGCTTTGTCAGCACAGCGGCTTGCTTTATCACTTTGTCATATAGCGTTTCTTTTTGGGCGGTAAGTTCTGCTATACGGTCGTCAAAAGAAGTGATGGCGTTCAGCTTCTCATGGTAGTCGGTTTGCACAGCTATCAATTCCTCTATTGTTTGTACGTGATGTTTCTGTTGCAGAGAGTAGATTAAGTTCAGGCGTTCATTTACATAATCCAGACGGGTGGGGTTGAACTCCACTTCCTCCTGTGCGCCTGCTATTTCATGCGACAGATCTTTCAGCTCTATGTAACAACTGTCTAAACGCCCTATCCATTCCTGGGCACGTGTGTACACTCTCGCTATGTTATGCAGGGTTTGCATACATTCTTTGGTAGCGGACAACAGGCTGGCATCTTCCGAAGACATTATTTGGTCCACTTTGTACAAGCCCGCTTTTATTTCTTCGGCATGACTCAAAGTTTCGGCTTCCTGTTCCAGTTCGGTTTGTTCTCCTTCCTGAAGGTTTGCATCATCCAGCTGTTCCAGTTGGAACCGGATGTAATCTTCATCCTTCCGGCTTTGCTCGGCTTGTGTTATGAAATCGGCCAGCTGTTTGCATACGTTCTTGTACTCGGTATAAATATTTTTGTATGCTGAAAGTTCGTTGTCATTTTGTGCCAGGATATCCAATACATTCAATTGGAATCCCTCACTGTTGAGCAACAGGTTTTGATGCTGGCTATGTACATCTATCAGTTTCTCGCCCAGTTCCTTCATCTGCGCCAATGAGGCCGGCGTGTCGTTTATGAATGCGCGGCTTTTGCCCGATGCATATAACTCGCGGCGGATAATACATTCATTCGGATCATATTCCAAATCTCTTTGGGTAAAGAAAGGCTCCATCTGATAGGCGGAGATGTTGAAACGTGCTTCTACAATACATTTATTGGCGCCTTTCTTGATAGCTTTGATATCGGCCCGCTGTCCCAGTAACAAGCCGATAGCGCCTAGAATAATCGATTTACCGGCGCCGGTCTCTCCGGTGATGACAGAGAAACCGGGGGTGAAACTGATATCCAATGTATCAATCAATGCATAATTCTGTATATAGATAGATTGCAGCATATTCTTGCTCCTTTTTAATAATTTGCTGGTTTGTCAATTTGCTAATTTGTTGCGCTGTATTCCGCATGGTAATTAGCACATTGACAACGTGGCAAATTAAGAAATTATTTATTATTTACCAGTCTGTCAATAATATCTCTTGCTACTTCCTGTTTGCTTTTCAGCGGATAAGGAGTTACTCCTTGACGGTCTATAATCGTTATTTTGTTGGTATCACAACGAAACCCTGCTCCTTGGTCGTTCAATGAGTTCAGTACAATGAAATCAAGGTTCTTACGTTCCAGTTTTTCTTGTGCATTTTTTGTTTCATCATTTGTTTCCAAAGCAAATCCCACTAATATTTGTCCGTCCTTTTTCTGGCTTCCCAGTGCGGCGGCAATGTCTTGTGTGGGTTTCAGTTGCAGTATTAGATTATCTTTCTCTCTTTTGATTTTATGACCGGATACAGTTTCCGGGGTAAAGTCGGCCACTGCCGCACACAGGATGCCAGCCGAAGCTGTAGGAAACTCGCGGATGGCGGCTTCGTACATTTCTCCAGCACTTTCCACATCTATGCGGCGGATGTTAGGGTGATGGGCCTGAATCGTTACCGGTCCGCTGATTAGTGATACTTCCGCTCCACGTGAAGCGCATTCTTCGGCAAGTGCGAATCCCATTTTTCCTGAAGAATAATTGCCGATAAAGCGTACCGGATCTATTTTTTCGTAAGTTGGACCGGCGGTAATGACTACTTTCTTTCCGGCCATGTCTTGTTGTTTGGCAAAGAAAGCTTCCAGTATTTCCACTATTTTTTCCGGTTCTTCCATTCTGCCTTTTCCTACCAGATGGCTTGCTAGCTCCCCTTCTGCCGGTTCTATAATGTGATTTCCGTAAGAACGGAGCGTGTCCAGATTCTTCCGGGTGGAAGGGTGTGCGAACATATCCAGATCCATTGCCGGAGCTACGAATACGGGAGCTTTCATTGACAGATAAGTCGTGATCAGCATATTGTCCGCTATTCCGTTGGCCATTTTACCAATAGTGGATGCGGTAGCCGGAGCGATAATCATGGCATCCGCCCATAGTCCCAAATCAACGTGACTGTTCCATGTTCCGTCACGTTGAGCAAAAAACTCGCTGATAACAGGTTTACTTGTTAATGCAGATAAAGTGATAGGTGTGATGAATTCTTTGCCTGCGGGGGTAATCACAACTTGTACTTCCGCTCCCTTCTTAATAAGTCCGCGAATGAGTATAGCCGCTTTATAGGCGGCTATACTTCCGGTTATACCTAGTACGATTTTTTTTCCTTTCATACTCATTTCATCATTCCCGATTCACGTAGTCTGATTTTTGTCAGTACGTTTTTCGTGTTCAGCGTAAAATCACCGTTCAGTATCCAGCTGTAGTAGCCCGGATCTTTTTGTAACACTTCGCTGACAGACATTCCTTTGTATTTCCCAAAATTAAATACTTCCACGCCTTTGTCATCATAAACAATGCGTCCGGCGAAATCTACATTCTTGTTGAAACTTGAGTATTCGGCTAGAAATGCCATATCATTTTGCAGTTCTTCCGGATAGCGGTCCAATTGGGATTTCAGTACTTCGTATGTGGCGCGTGTGTCGGCTTCGGCTGTATGGGCATCTTCCAGATTCTTGCCGCAATAGAATTTATAGGCGGCAGACAGGGTACGCTGTTCCAGTTTGTGATAAATTACCTGCACGTCAATGAATTTTCGTTTCATCATGTCAATGTCTACTCCTGCGCGCAGGAACTCCTCAGCCAAAACCGGAATGTCGAAACGATTGGAATTGAAACCGGCCAGGTCACATCCCTCAATGTCCCGGGCTATCTCTTTTGCCACTTCCTTGAAGGTAGGGCAGTCTGCCACATCTGCGTCATAAATACCGTGGATAGCAGAGGATTGTTCGGGAATGTGCATTTCCGGATTGATACGCATGGTCTTCGTTTCTTCGTTGCCGTTTGGATACACCTTCAGATAGCATATTTCCACTATTCTGTCTGTGTTTATATTTGTTCCCGTTGTTTCCAAATCGAAAAAAACAATAGGATTCTTCAAGTTCAATTTCATTTTCAGCTTGTATTATATATTGTTTTTCCACCACATGGTGGCGTGTCGTTTTTAGTCGTTCAGCATCATAGGCATCAGCAGCATCAGCAGGTCTTCGTTCTCTTCCTGCTCTACAGGGACAATAACGCCCGCACGTGAAGGATCAGCCAGTTCGAAAAGTATTTCCTGTGCTGAGATATTGTTTAAAATATCAATCAGGAATGTTGATTTAAAGCCGATGCTCATGGGACTTCCTGTATATTGGCAAGTCAGTGTTTCTTCTGCTGAGGTGGAGAAATCAATGTCTTGTGCGGAGATCTGGATCTGATTTTCACTGAGGCGGAGTTTTATCAAACTGCTTGCTTGCGATGAGAATACAGATACACGGCGGAGCGCACTGATCAGCGTCATGCGGTCAATGGTGGCCTTGTGAGGATTATCCTGCGGAATTACTGAGTTATAGTTTGGATAGCGTCCTTCGATAAGACGGCATATCATACTGTAGTTTTCTAATGTAAACGTAGCGTTACGGTCGTCAAAATCAATTTGCACATCTCCTTGTTCTTTCGGTAACAGGTTCTTCAACAGGGTTGCCGGCTTCTTGGGCAGAATGAAAGCGGCTTTTTCATCGCCATGTGCCACAAATGTTTTATTGCGTACTAATTTGTGCCCGTCTGAGGCTACGAAAGTGATGTCTTCGGTAGTGATATCAAAATAAATACCATTCATTACCGGACGTAACTCATCATCGGCAGTAGCGAATAAAGAACGGTTGATACCAGCCAGCATCACCGGAGCGCCCATCGTTACGTGTACCGCATTTGCGCCTAATGCGGGAGCTTGTGGATATTCGTCGGCATTTTGTCCCATCAGGCTGTATTTACCATTCTGATATTGTACGGTGATTTCCAGGTTTTCAGTATTTACCAGGAAAGTAAGTGGTTGTTCGGGTATTTCTTTCAGGGCTTCGAGTATGGTTTTTGAAGAAACGGCAAAGCGTCCGTCACCGTCACTTTCATTTACTTCCAGTGAAGTGGACAGGGTCGTTTCGCTGTCAGAAGCAGTGAGAGACAGCGTTCCGTCAGTTAGTTCCATCAAAAAACAATCAAGAATAGGTAACGAATTTTTAGAGTTGATAACTCGGCTAATAGCTTGTAAATGACTGAATAATCCAGTACTTGAAACGATGAACTTCATAGTTTTATATTATTATATTTATATTCTATATCTCTACATTCATTTAACTGCCAAAGTTACGAAAAGATTATGGTTCAAGCGCAAAAAATGGCGAAAAAATTAGTTTACTCGCAAGGAAAAGTGTACTTTCGTGGCGAATTTAAATAACGTAATATGGAATTAGCAGGAAAAGTAATAGCAGTCCTCGAACCGAGAGGAGGAGTTTCAAAGACAGGAAATGAATGGAAAGTACAAGAATACGTAATTGAAACGCATGATCAATATCCTAAAAAAATGTGTTTTGACGTATTTGGAGCAGATAAGATAGCGCAATTTAATATTCAGGCAGGTGAAGAGTTGAATGTGTTTTTTGATGTGGATGCCCGCGAGTGGAATGGGCGTTGGTTCAACAGTATCCGTGCGTGGAAAGTAGAGCGTGTGGGTGCCCAGGGACCTGTTGCGCTGGATGCTCCGTTTCCTCCCATGAATGCTGCTCCCGCTGCACCGGTAGATTTTGCCGCGACAGACGAGAAGGATGATTTGCCTTTCTAGGGGATAGAGGATTCCCATAAACATAAATAAGCCGGCAGGATCCGTGAAAAGGATTTTGCCGGCTTATTTTATATAGTCTGTTTTTATGGTCATTCTCAATCATGGTGTGAAGTGTTGATGGGATATTTGCGTTCCATGAATTTCCATTTATCATCCGGTGTGGTATGATTACGGTGGAGTAAATTAAACAGGCGGAAACTATATTGCTGTAGTTGCCGCCTGTTCTTTATTTGGTTAAATAAAAAAGTCTTAAAATGTAGTGTAGAAGATTTGCATTTTCAGCTTATTCTCAGGATTCGTTCCACCTTTTAACATAGCGCTTTCCATACCTAAGCTGTTGGATATTTCAACTATTTCATTGTTTGAATTGGATACTGCTTTGACAGGTATGATGACAACTCTGTTCCAGTCCGGATTTTTAGCGTCCCATTTTTTTCCGTCTTCTTCCTTTTCAGGATCTCCACCTGCTGCTGTTATGCCTTTTTTCCGTTCCTCAATGCAGTAAGTGATTAAGGGAGCGATGTTGGTAAAGGTGTATGTATTGTTACTGCTGCTATATGAACTTAAGAAAGAAGTCTTGTTATCGATAATCTTGTTTTCTTCAAAGAACGAGAACATATCTTTCTTTCTGACCATCAATACATATTGGGGGATGCCCATTTTGTATTTGGACTCTTTCTCGTTGTAGCGTGTGAACGATACATTTACACCATTTAGCGTATCTCTTTTATGTTCATTGTAAATCTCTGCAATGGGGAAAGTCGCTTCTGTAAAAATACCTGCCGGACTTTTGAGGTAAGTATGGTCCGGATCTTGGGCTAACTCTTCCAATCTGCTACCGTTACTGAAGTGGTTGGCTTGTATCACTTCCTTGGTTGCTCCAAAGAAATAGGACTTGTAAACCAACGAATCCCGCTTGCCGGAAGAACTTTCTATCAGGGCTTCAAAATTAAGATTCAGCCTTAAACCGTCAATGTATAAAATGGTTCCGTCGCCATGAGTACAGCGAATGTAAACTCCCTTTAATACATTCTTGATAAAACTTTCAGGAGTCTTGAAATACTCTTTGTTCTCCTTGTATTTGTTGAAGATGTGATCGCCTAATGAATTGGGCAATTTGATAGTCTGTATAATTGTTCTTTGCTTGACACCGCTGCTTGTGGTTGTAGTTTCATCTTTGCTTGTAGACGGACCTACTGCCGAATAGGCTTTTACAGCGATAGGCTTTCCTTTTTCGTTGTAATAATCTTTAGGATCCACACTGGTATAAAAAGTGCTTAGTTCTTTTTCAGGAATAACCTTGTCCAATGTGTCAACCTGTAAGCGCATGGCATTCAGTGAGTCGCCAAAGAAAGACCCGTATTGCAGACTTATATTTACTCCGATGACTTTGGTCAGCTCTTCTTCAAATTTGAAGTTGTCCATACAGGTGAACTGTGCTATAAAATCGGCAGTAAATTCTCCAAATTGCTCATCGGTATATCGTCCTAAATATGCAGTACTGGTACGTGCATAAACGGAGTCGGCCAACAGAGATTTGGTGGTAAACTCATAACTGTCTGTATTTGCCGGAATCTTATCTCCACCGGGGATAAGATCGGTCCCGATGCCGGTTGTTGAATCATCGCAACTATAAATCAGTGCTGCCAACAACAATGCGCATAAGTATTTGATTTTCATCTTTATTATTCTTAGTGAGTTATTTCTTTTCAAACTCCCATACTTTGTCATAGAACTCATTGAAAGCATCTACATAGGTATCGGCAGGCTGATAGTCGAGCACAGGCACACCCGATTCACGGGCGAACTTCATGACATTCTCATTCACTTTCTCGCTGTTTTGTATCACACCATCAGAGTAGGCAATGGCCAGTTTGCACAGTTCCTCGTAATTTGCCGGAGATTTGACGATGCTTTCCACATCATTCTTTTCAATGCCTTTCAGCATGAGTTTTTCAGTCAGATTACCTTCGCAGTTCGATTTGAATTCATCCTCAAACACCGAAAATACTACTTTTGAGTCTCTGAATGACGGCTCATCTTGATAAGCCTTCTTAATATAAAGGGGCACAAATGCACTCATCCACCCTTGACAATGGATAATGTCCGGACACCAGCGTAATTTCTTTACCGTTTCCAATACGCCGCGTGCATAAAAAATAGCACGTTCGTCATTGTCTTTGTATTCTACACCATTTTCGTCAGCTACCATTTGGCGGTGCTGGAAATAGTCGTCATTGTCAATGAAGTAAACCTGCATACGTGCAGCTTGGATAGATGCTACCTTGATAATCAGCGGATGGTCCGTATCGTCTATGATTAAATTCATGCCGGACAGGCGGATGACTTCGTGTAATTGGTTTCTGCGCTCATTGACATTGCCCCATTTTGGCATAAAAGTTCTGATTTCTCTGCCTTTTTCCTGAATAGCCTGAGGAAGAAATCTTCCCATGTTTGCCATTTCGGATTCGGGAACGTAAGGGGTAATCTCTTGTGTAATAAATAAAACTTTATTTGCCTTCATCTTAACTTTTTGTTGCTCATAATCATTTTGCAAAGATATAAAAAAAATAGATGAGAGTGGCAAGAAACGAGGAATAATAATTCCTTATGATATGTTAAGTGGCTGGTAATTAGTGGTTAGTGATTGGCGGTTAATGGTCAATGCCTTGCGGAATTAGGTGAAAAATGGGAAAGAACAAGTGGCTGGCCGGTAGCTGAAGAGGGCTTATTGCGTCATATCTGCAAGGTATTAACCACTTATTACTAACCACTCATCATTAATTAAAATTCTTTTTTTCTTCGTTATCTCCCAAATAATGGTTTACTTTGCAGCCGTTTTAAATGAAACTACTCAAACAAAAGAGATAAAAAGATGAAGTTAGTTCAAACAATCAAAGAGCTTCAGTCAGAGCTGGATGCCCTGCGCAGTGAGGGAAAGACAATAGGTCTGGTGCCTACAATGGGTGCACTCCATGCCGGACACGCTTCGTTGGTGAAACGTGCTGTTGCAGAAAATGATGTAGTGGTGGTAAGTGATTTTGTAAATCCTACCCAGTTTAACGACAAAAATGACTTGGCAAAATATCCGCGTACATTGGATGCCGATTGTGAATTGTTGGAAAAAGTAGGAGCGGCTTTTGTTTTTGCTCCGTCTGTAGAAGAGATTTATCCTGAGCCTGATACCCGGCAGTTCAGTTATGCGCCGCTGGACACAGTGATGGAAGGCCGTTTCCGTCCAGGACATTTTAATGGAGTATGCCAGATAGTGAGCAAGCTGTTTATGATTGTAAACCCTACCCGTGCTTATTTCGGCGAGAAAGACTTCCAGCAATTGGCTATTATTCGTGAAATGGTGAAACAGATAGGGTTCAACGGACTGGAAATTGTAGGTTGTCCTATTGTGCGTGAGGAAGACGGGCTGGCATTGAGCAGCCGCAATGCACGGCTTTCTGCGGTGGAAAGAGAGTATGCGCTGAATATTTCACAAACTTTATTTAAAAGTTGTACTTTTGCAAAATCTCATCCGGTCGCTGAAACTCAGAAGTTTGTAGAGGATGCGATTGCTGCCGCTCCGGGTTTGCGTTTGGAATATTTTGAAATAGTAGATGGCACTACGCTTCAGAAAATAACGGATTGGGAAGATACGGATTATGCAGTAGGTTGCATTACGGTATTTTGCGGAGAGGTACGTTTGATAGATAATATAAAATATAAGGGATAGTGATCGTTAACCATTAGAATTATGATGATTGAGGTATTAAAATCGAAACTGCATTGTGTCCGTGTAACGGAAGCCAATTTGAACTACATGGGTAGTATTACGATTGACGAGGACTTGATGGATGCCGCCAACATGATTGCCGGTGAGAAAGTGCACATTGTGGATAATAATAACGGCGAGAGGTTTGAAACTTATATTATTAAGGGTGAGCGCGGTTCGGGATGTATTTGTCTGAATGGGGCTGCTGCCAGGAAGGTACAGGTGGGTGACATTGTGATTATCATGTCATACGCCATGATGGATTTTGAGGAAGCTAAATCGTTCAAGCCGACGGTGGTTTTTCCCGATTCGGCGATGAACAAGATTGTATAACGATATTTTTGTTCGGTAATCCAAAAGCCCGGTAGACGTGAGTCTGATACGGGCTTTAATTTTTGTATCCGCAATCATAGGGCAATAAACCTTCTTTATTATCCGGTGGTATGATTGCGGATAATCTTTTATATAGATTTCTCCTTGATAAGTCCTGTCCGGTAAGCCACCAGCAATTTCTTTAAATCGTTAATCTGCGTCACCAGTTCCCGTCCTTTGTCAGTGTCCTTTACCATCATGCGTTGGGTGCTCATTTCTACTATCTGAGTGCTCGATTTGATATCCTGCCCTTCTTCAATGGCTTTTTGCATTGAGGTGAACGGTTCGTGCTGTACCAGTTGGAATCCGCGCGAATGGTATACCAGTGTATATCCGGCAATTCCGGTTTCCGAATGATACGCTTTAGAGAATCCTCCGTCTATGACCATCATCTTGCCGTTTGCTTTTATCGGATTCTCACCTTGGATGGTTTTTACGGGTACATGTCCGTTGATGATATGGCGGTGTGTTCCTATCACTCCGAACTCGTCCAGCAGCATATCACATACTTTTTCTTCATTGCGCAGGCTGTAATAGTGACCTTTTACTTCCTTGTGTAACTCTTTCTCTTTTAAAAAGTAACGTTCAAAAGTAGCCATTTTGTCTTTGTCGAAAGCAGGGGAGTCTTTGCCACACCACAAGTACCATACATAGTCTACGGCAAAGGGTCTGTCCTCGTTGTCTTCCTCAGCGAAGAAGGCGGTACGGATCAAGTGCCCTACCTTTTCCAGCAAGGCTTTTCCTTTGTACATTTTTCCGGCTATGGACACATCTTTCAGCGTACCGTCGGCATTCAGGGGTATGGAGGCGTGGAACAGCAGATTTGAGTTGCTCACCGTGTACATACATCCGTAACGGAACAGGCAGCGGATATGTTTTTTCAATTTCTCACTGCTGACAAACGAACGATGGAGTTTGTTCATAATCTCCCGTTCTTCGTCTGTCAGCTTATAAGGATCGGCAGGATTTACCGTAGGAAGAAAGCTGTCTTTCAGTTCATATTCTTTTCCATTGGGCATTGTGATAGTCTTACGCTCAAAATCTATACGGTGTAGCAGCATACGGTCGTCCATCTCGAAATCGGGGCGGCGCCTGATAATCTCTGCTTCCAGCTTGAACTGGATAACACTGATTGCTTTGTGCATCTGGCCTATCATGCGCAGTGTCTTGGCATTGTAAGTACAGTCTTCTTTCTCTACTTTCGGTCCGAATAGGGTGCAGGGATCGTCTGCGTATGTTTCCATGGCAAAGGTGGCCAAGGGCAGAAGGTTGATGCCATATCCATCCTCCAAGGCGGCAAGGTTGCCATAACGCATGGCCAGGCGTAGCACGTTTGCCATACAGCAGTCGTTGCCGGCTGCGGCTCCCATCCATAAAATGTCATGGTTTCCCCATTGTACATCGAAATTATGATAATCGCATAATATGTCCATAATGCGGTGGGGGGCGGGACCACGGTCGAATATATCACCCAGCACATGCAGTGTGTCTATGGTGAGCCGTTGGATGAGGTTGCATAAGGCAATGATAAAGTCATCGGCGCGGCGGGTAGAAATGATGGTGCTGATGATGACGTTAATATACGCCTGCTTGTTGGGAACCATTGAGTTTTCGTGCAACAATTCCTGAATGATATACGAGAATTCTTTGGGAAGTGATTTCCGCACTTTGGAACGGGTGTATTTGGAGGATACATTCTGGCATACACGTACCAACTGGTTCAACGTGATGACATACCAGTCGTCCAGGTCCGTTTCCACTGCTTTTACCAGATCCAGTTTTTGTTCCGGATAATAAATCAGCGTACATAGTTCTTTTTTTTCGTTCTCGCGCAGGGTATTCCCGAATATTTCATTTACTTTTCTTTTGATGGCCCCGGAAGCATTCCGCAATACATGCTGGAATGCCTCGTACTCTCCGTGCAGGTCGGCAAGGAAATGTTCTGTACCTTTAGGCAGATTCAGAATAGCTTCCAGGTTGATTATTTCCGTACTGGCATCGGCTATAGTGGGGAAACTATGCGACAGCAGTTGCAGGTATCGCATATCTTTCTGTATGGTTTCCGGGGTGATTGAATTATAAGCGTTCATGGCTGGAAATTATATAAAAAACATGAGTATTAATTGGGCTATAATGACCCGGCTGAACATGGACAGCGGATATACGGTGGCATAACTCACCGCCGGATTATCACCGGGTAACGTGTCATTGGCATAGTTCAATGCCATAGGGTTTGCCATGCTTCCACACAGCATACCACAAGTGCTTCCGAAGTCGAGGCGGGTCATGCGGAGGGCCACTAATGCCATGATGACTACCGGGATAAAGGTGATGGCGAAGCCTATAGCTATCCAGATGGCTCCTTCGGGGCGCATCACTGTCTCGAAGAAATGTGCACCTGCATCTAGTCCCAGGCAAGCCAGATAGAGGGATAACCCGATACCGCGCAGCATCAGGTTGGCACTCCGGGTGGTATAAGTGATGAGGTGGAAACGGGGACCAAAGCATCCGATAAGAATTCCTACTACGATAGGTCCGCCTGCCAGGCCTAATTTAACGGGAGTACTGATGCCGGGGATGGCGATAGGGATGGAGCCTAGTATCAATCCCAGTACAATACCTATAAAAATGGCGGCAAGATTAGGATCCTTCAGCGTTTTAACCGCATTGCCTAATACTTTTTCCACATTCTCTATGGCTTTGGCTTCTCCCACCACGGTCAGCCGGTCGCCCAGTTGGAGGATCAGCCCCGGTGTGGCAAGTAGTTGTACCCCGCTGCGCATCACACGGCTGATGTTGATGCCATAGCTGTTGCGCAGACGTAAAGAGCCTAGTTTTTTCCCGTTTATTTCGGGGCGGCTGATAACGATATGTTTGGAAATCAATTGGCTGTCTATGGCATTCCAGTCGATGTCTTCTTTATTCCAATCCTGGCTTTCCTGTTCGCCGAAAAGAATCGTGAGCGAGGGAGCGTCCTTTTCGGTGGTGATAACCAGCAGACGGTCATTCTCTTTCAGGATTTTTTCTGAAGTGGGGATACTTACCGTGCCTTCCCGCCATAAACGGGAGATAACAAATTTAGGATAGCTTAATAAAGCTACTTCTTTTATGCTTTTATTGAAAATGGCGGGATTGTGCACTTTGAAGGTGGCTATGAATGTCTGATTGGTGTCCTCGTGTTCGTGAATGTCGATATCTGAGGGACGAACAAATAATTTGCGTACCAGCAACATGGCCAGAATAACACCTACCACTCCCAGCGGATAGGTTACGGCGCAACTTAACGCTGCGCCACTGGCGGGTTCCCCCATTTGTTTTAAAGTCTGTTGGGCGGCCCCCAAAGCGGGAGTATTGGTGGTGGCTCCACAAAGGATGCCTACCATATCGCTCATCGGTATGTCTCCCAGTTTGCTGAAAAGCACCGTCATGACCGTACCTGTCAGAATAACGCCCATGCCCAGCATATTGAGCTGTACACCGCCTTTACGGAATGAACTGAAAAAGCCGGGACCTACCTGCAATCCTAGTTCGTATACAAAAAGCACAAGACCGAAACTCTCGGCGTAATTCAGCATATTCGAGTCGATTGAGAATCCCAAGTGTCCGGCCAGAATACCGGCAAAAAAGACGAAGGTAACTCCCAATGAAATGCCAAACAGGTGGATCTTACCTAAACCGAGCCCCACAGCAATGATAATCGAGAGGATTACAACCGCCTGTAAAGGCGTGTGTTCAAAAAATAAGCTATTTAACCATTCCATATTGCAAAGATAGTACATTTTTAAGTTCTGCAAGCGATAAATAGGTATTTATGGATGGAACATGACTCATCTCGTTCTATAAATGATTCTTTTCCTCCAGCCACGCATCAATCAATTTTCTTGCCAGACTCAGCTTTTTGGGTATCTCCGGCAAATTGTCTTTGGTATAGAAAGCGCCGGCATTCAGTTCTTCTTGTTGTAATTTGATGTTTCCGCTTTCATAATCGGCGGTGAAGCCTATCATGATTCCGCTGGGATAAGGCCACGGCTGGCTGCCGAAATATTTCAGGTTTTTGATATGGAGTCCTGTTTCTTCCAGTACCTCGCGGTACACACACTCCTCCAAAGTCTCGCCCGGTTCAAGAAAGCCGGCTACCAAACCGTTGAAAGTTCCCCGGAAGTTGCGGGCGTGGACCAGCAGTATGCTGTCTCCCCGGCGTATCAATACAATGATGGCAGGAGAGATGCGCGGATAAATTTCCTGACGACATTGGGGGCATTTTTTAGCAATTGGAGAAATCTGTACGGTAGGCACGCCGCACATGGGGCAATAGCGGCTGTTCTTGTCCCAATTCAGTATCTGGAAGGCTTTGCCACCCACATTGTACTCTTCCCAAGGCAATACGTCGTATGAACTCCGGAGATCCATCATCAGGTGGCGGTCATTTTCGCAGCCGGGCACCGGGGCGTGTACGGAGAAAGTTTTGGCAGTGTGTCCCTCTATCTCTCCGATGGTGTGGATAGTGCTTCCCACCGGAACAGGCATGGGAGGCTCTGTTCCGAAAGGTATGGTGTACATTCCGTTCTTTTTCTCTATCAGCAGCTGATCCTTATAAAAAACGAACCAGCCGCAGGTTTCTATATCTTCTTCCATATTCTTTTTTACCTTGTTGCAATTATTGATTCAATCCTTTCATAGTGAGCTGGATGCGCTTGCGCTCTAGGTCTATGCTCATCACTTTCACCCGTACATGCTGATGGATGCTGACTACGGTGGTGGGGTCGCTCACAAATTTGTCGGCCAGTTGTGATACGTGCACCAGACCCTTCTCTTTGATTCCTATATCTACAAAGCAACCGAAGTTGGTAATATTGTTCACAATGCCGGGCAGTTCCATTCCTTCAGTCAAATCCTCTATGGTCTTTATATTCTTGTCAAATTCAAAAACTTGGATTTGTTGCCGTGGGTCGCGTCCCGGCTTGTCCAATTCCTGTATGATGTCTGTCAGGGTGGGAAGCCCCACTGTCGGGGTGACATACTTCTTGATATCAATCCGGCTGCGTAGTTCTTTGCTCTTTATCAGTTCGTCCACGGTGCAGCTCAGGTCTTTGGCTATCTGCTCCACTATGGGATAGCTTTCGGGATGCACGGCCGAGTTGTCCAGCGGATTCTTCGCTTGTGGGATACGCAGGAACCCTGCGCATTGTTCAAACGCTTTCGCTCCCATCCGGGGTACTTTCAATAACTCCTTGCGTGAACTGAAAGGCCCGTTCTCGGTGCGGTAATCCACAATGTTTTGAGCCAAGGCAGGACCTAGCCCCGATATATAAGTCAGCAGATGACGGCTGGCGGTATTGAGGTTCACACCTACCAGGTTCACACAACTTTCCACCGTCTGGTCCAATGATTTCTTCAATAAAGTCTGGTCCACATCATGCTGGTATTGTCCCACTCCGATAGATTTGGCGTCTATTTTCACCAGTTCGGCCAGCGGATCCATCAACCGGCGGCCTATGGATACGGCTCCACGCACGGTCACGTCGTATTCAGGGAACTCGTCTCGGGCGGTTTTCGAGGCCGAGTAAATGGATGCTCCGTCCTCGCTTACTACAAATACTTGCAATTCACGGTCATAGCGTTGTGAAGTGATGAATTGTTCTGTCTCACGGCTGGCGGTGCCATTACCTATGGCGATTGCCTCTATCTGATATTGTTCTACCAATTTCACGATGCTGCGGGCTGCCTGTGAGTATTCACTCTTGGGCGGATGCGGATAAATGGTTTCATTGTGCAGCAAAGAGCCTTGGGCATCCAGACAGACTATTTTACATCCGGTACGGTAGCCGGGATCAACTCCCATGACCCGTTTCTGTCCTAAAGGGGGAGCCAGCAGAAGCTGTCTCAGGTTTCCGGCGAAGACGCGGATTGCCTCCTCGTCGGCTTTCTCCTTGCTCAAGGCTGAAAATTCGGTTTCGATGGAAGGCTTCAGAAGCCGCTTGTACGCATCACGTACTGCCTCGCCTACCTGGCGGCTGCATTCATTGTTGCCACGGACATACATTTGTTCCAGCCGTCCGGCGCACTCTTCGTCATCGGGGCTTATACTTACTTTCAACAGGCCTTCCGACTCTCCCCGGCGGATAGCCAGCAGACGGTGGGAGGAACAGCGTTTCAAAGGTTCGCTGAAATCGAAATAATCGCGGTATTTGGCGGCTTCTTCCTCTTTGCCTTTCACCACTTTGGAGGTGATGACGGCTTGTCGGGAAAATTGGTTGCGCAGTTGGTTGCGGGCACGCTCGTCCTCGCTCACTTGTTCGGCTATGATGTCGCGCGCGCCTTTTAGTGCATCCTCTTCGTCTTTCACATCTCCTTTCACAAAAGCGGGGAGACGGCTGTCCAGATGGTTTTCGCGTTGCAATAACAGTAAGGTGGCAAGCGGTTCCAGTCCTTTTTGCCGTGCCGCTTCGGCGCGGGTCTTACGTTTCGGCTTATAGGGCAGATATATGTCTTCCACTTCGGTGGCATCCCAACTTTGTTCAATGCGTTTGCGCAATTCTTCTGTTAGTTTGCCTTGTTCTTCTATGGTAGAAAGAATGGTTTCTTTTCGTTTGGCCAGTTCACACAACTTGTCATTTCTGTCTTTAATTTCGCCTATTTGTACTTCGTCCAGCCCTCCGGTTGCCTCTTTCCGGTATCGGCTTATGAAAGGGATGGTAGCTCCCCCGCCCAGTAGAGATAATGTATTGTCTACTTGATGTACGGAAACCTTCAGGGCTGCGGCAATCATTTTATTGAATAGTTCCATGTTTGTTGTTTTCTTTTGGGGGGCAAAGGTATAAAAAAGGTATGGGTTTATTGTATAAATCGGGTGTATTTCTGCAAAGAAAAAGAGTCGGTCCGATGCGTTTCCAGGGCTCACAAGGCTCAAGGCTCACTTATGCGGTATTTTAAACCTTGGTAGATGTGTAAATGTTTGTTTTACAGATTGTTTACTAAAACAAGACGTGCGGATTGAATATTATTCTTTGGTCTTTGGGAAGTTCAGGATTGTCTTGACTTTGTCTGTCGTTTTATGGAATTTGTGTTTGGTTTGACCAGGCTTGTTTTTTTGCCGGGTTTGATTCATAATAGGCCGGATCAATGGATATGGGGTGCTTCCGGATTTTTCACGATGCCCGGAATGACCAAGTGATGATGTCAATAGAAATTTCTTTTATTTATACATTTTGCTTTCCGGTAAATGTCGGATGTATCCGTGTGTGCCTGGGTGTCATTATATTATTCATTTATTTTTCAGAATATAGTCTTGTTTTCGTCTTTTTATTGTAATAAATTGAAAATCAGTATATGTATGGGTTTCTTGAAGCTTGTTTTGGGCTTAAATACCGCTTAGGTGAGCCTTTGAGCCTTGAGCCTTGGAAGGCCTTGTGAAAAGACCTTGTCATTCCCTTCCAAAGACCTGTTCTTTGTATAAAAAGACCTTGACGTTTTTTTAAAAGAACCTTGTCTTTGACGCCAAACATCAGGACCTTTTTTTTAAATGTCTGGATCTTTTTCAAAAACAACAAGACCTTTTTTCAAAGGGAACGGGTACAAACGGACAGCCGGTCCGTCTCTTTTCCCAGATAGTGTAATAATTATGAAGAAACTGTTTATTTTACTTGTGTGCCTGTTGCCTGTGTTGGCACAAGCTCAAATGGAGACCTCTGTAGCCGGATTCATCCCTTTATCCGGTAGCGGAAGAATAGTATATAATTTCAATCCCGGATGGCGCTTTCATCGTGGAGACATAAAAGGCGCGGAAGCCGTACGTTTTGATGATACATCTTGGCAAGTAGTGTCTGCTCCGCATACTGTGGAACTGATGCCTGCCGAGGCAAGCGGTTGCCGTAACTATCAGGGTGTGGCATGGTACCGGAAACATTTTGTGATTCCTCAAGATATGAAAGGAAAAGAGGTGTCGCTTCATTTTGAGGGAGCTATGGGAAAACAGGTGATTTATTTAAATGGCAAGAGGGTGCAAGAGCACTTGGGAGGATACCTTCCTTTCACTGTGCAACTGACGGAACAGGGGGTACAGCCCGGAGACAGTTGCTTGCTGGCAGTGATGACGGATAATAGTGATGATAAGAATTTTCCTCCGGGAAAACGTCAATATACCTTGGATTTCGCTTATCATGGAGGAATTTACCGGGATGTGTGGATGATAGGAAAATCAAGTGTAGCTATTACAGATGCCTTGGAGGCCGATAAGGTGGCCGGAGGCGGAGTTTTTGTGCATTTTGACAATATAAGCGGGAAAAAAGCGGAAGTGTACGTGGATACGGAAGTGCATAACAGTGGAAAGCAGACGCGTACCGTAGCCGTGGAGACGGTTTTGGCGGATGCCGGCGATGTTCCCGTAAAACGGGTTTCGCAACAGGTGAAGCTGCAAGCAGGGGAATCGAAGACGGTGCGGCAACAGTTTGCAGTTCGCAATCCTAAGTTATGGTCTCCTGACTCGCCTTATTTGTATAGGATACAATCTCGTGTCAAAGCCGGACATGAAGTGTTGGATGGGGGAGTGACACGTGTGGGGATCCGCAAAGCGGAATTTAAAGGTAAGGATGGCTTTTGGTTGAATGGCAAGCCTTTTGGTCAATTGGTCGGCGCGAACCGTCATCAGGATTTTGCATACGTGGGTAATGCGCTGCCCAACAGCCAGCAATGGAGGGATGCCAAACGCTTGCGTGATGCAGGATGTACCATTATCCGTGTAGCTCATTATCCGCAAGATCCGGCATTCATGGATGCTTGCGACGAAATGGGGCTGTTTGTTATTGTGGCTACTCCGGGATGGCAATATTGGAATAAAAATCCGGAGTTCGCAAAGCTGGTACATCGGAATACACGTGAGATGATACGCCGGGACCGCAATCATCCCAGTGTGCTGATGTGGGAGCCTATTTTGAATGAAACGCCTTATCCGCGCGAGTTCGCACTGGAGGCGTTACGGATTACACGGGAGGAGTTTCCTTATCCCGGACGCCCTGTAGCGGCAGCCGATGTTCATTCGAAAGGAGTGGCGGAAAACTATGATGTGGTGTACGGATGGCCGGGAGATGATGAGAAGGCAGACCGTCCGGAACAATGTATTTTTACTCGTGAGTTTGGCGAGAATGTGGATGACTGGTATGCACATAATAATAATAACCGTGCCAGCCGTAGCTGGGGGGAACGCCCGTTGTTGGTGCAGGCGTTGTCATTATCAAAGAGTTATGATGAAATGTACCGCACTACAGGGCAGTTTGTCGGTGGGGCGCAATGGCATCCTTTTGACCATCAGCGGGGGTATCATCCCGATCCGTATTTCGGGGGCATTTATGATGCGTTCCGTCAGCCTAAATACGCTTATTATGCTTTTCGCAGCCAGTCTGCCGCGACATTGAAGCATCCTGTGGCGGAATGTGGCCCTATGGTGTTTATCGCCCATGAGATGTCTCCTTTCTCGGATGCCGATGTGGTGGTGTTCAGTAATTGTGATTCGGTTCGTCTCTCTGTCTATGACGATACTGAGAGCTGGACGCTTCCGGTAGTTCATGCGCAGGGACATATGCCTAATGCCCCGGTGATATTCAAGGATGTATGGGATTTCTGGGAAGCACGCGAGTATAGTTATAAGCAAAAAAACTGGCAGAAAGTAAATATGGTGGCAGAGGGAATTATAGACGGTAAAGTGGTTTGCACTTATAAGCGGATGCCGTCACGTCGCAGCACGAAGTTGCGTATGTATGTGGATACGGAAGGAAAACAATTGGTGGCAGACGGTTCGGATTTTATCGTAGTGGTGGCCGAAGTGACGGATGATAGCGGTAATGTGCGCCGTCTGGCCAAAGAAAATATCGTATTTACTGTAGAAGGTGAAGGACGAATTATAGGGGATGCCTCTATCAATGCCAATCCGCGCACGGTGGAGTTTGGCTCTGCTCCCGTATTGATCCGTTCTACCCGCAAGCCCGGCAAAATAAAGGTGAAGGCCCATGTGCAGTTTGAAGGAACGAATGCGCCGGTTGCTACGGAAATAGAATTAGAAAGTATTCCGTCAGAACTGCCTTTCTGTTATACGGAGGAGGAGACGGATTCTCAATCAGTCGGAGCAGGACTAGCCGGAAGCCCTGTTAGAACAGAAAGAATGGCGGGGAAAGTTGTGCTGACAGAAGAGGAAAGGCAAAAAGTATTGATGGAGGTGGAGAGACAGCAAACTGAATTCGGTACGGAGAAGTAATATAGATAGAACGCGGATTTATCTCGTTCCAATCTAACCAATAATTGGTATTTAACTAATTTCAATTTAAGTACCAACGGATTTTTTTCTTATCTTTGACCTCGGTTTGAAGAAAACTAAATACTTATGAAGAAATATATACTTATTATACTTTGTTGCCTGACAAGCTTTCCTTTGTGGTCATATAATGTGAATATGATTGTGGAACATTATTCTGTAGATCAAGGGCTTCCTAATAATACGGTAAACTGTACCTTGAAAGACAGAGATGGCTTTATCTGGTTCGGAACCTGGTATGGCTTATGTTGTTTCGATGGAGTGAAGTTTAAAACATTCAATAAACAGGAGCACGATTCGGATGTGCCGCCACGTAAGATCCAGCGCATAGTCGAGGATAAAAACGGGTATATATGGGTAAAGACCATTGACCGTAAGTTATATGTCTTCAATAAAGTGACCGAATGTTTTCATGCTGTTTATGATGACATGAAGAACTATTCGGAGAATATCCAGGTGATAAAATTACAAAATACGGACGAGGGGGATGTGTTGTTGCTGACTAAAGATAAAAATCTGTTATTGGCCGGGGTAGATGAAAAAGGGCAGGTAACTATCAAGATTCTGTTCGACTCTCGGAACGAGATAAACAAGCATGATTATACACTGAAACACCATGTCCTGTGTGAGACGGAGGAATATATCAGTTGGATAGGAACTGATTATAAGGTAGCCGCCGTGCATAAAGGATCGGAATTGGCATCCCGGCCTGCCGATTTTATAACCAGTAAGATTAATTCCGGTGACAAGGATAGTTTTACCAGTTTTTTTGAGGATGGCAGGAAGGTATGGGTCGGAGATCGTGCGGGTATTTTTTACAGTATCGATGTGAGGACCGGTTTGGTAAACCGGTATGTACTTTCCGAAATAAAAGGTGCGATCAGCAATTTGCTGGTTACTCCGGCAGGTTATGTCTATCTCAGTGTGGCCGGACAAGGCACATACGAATATGATTTGGCTGAGCGCAGGTTGCAAAAGATAAATACTGAAATGAATGACGCTATGGTAACTCATGCATTCATAGACCAGTATGATAAAATATGGTTTCACGAAAATGAGAAGGCGCTGATTTATTATGATCCGTTGAACCATACTGCAAAACGGTTTCCGTTTACCATGTTCGGCAAGATAACCACCCTGTATTCGGAAGATGCCGGCGAAAGAGGGCTTTTTTTCCTGTCTCCGGCAGGAGAGGCCTGGTTGTTCGACAGGGAACATGCGGAGATGGTTTATATCAATAAATTGAAACAACTTTCTAATGATAGGACAAATCAGCAGTTTTATCATCTGATGTTGGATAATGACGGGGTATTGTGGCTTTCCTCTGCCGATGAAGGGGTGTATTGCATGAATTTCCCCAAGAAGCAATTCAATCTGCTTTCGTTGTCTCCGCAATCAGCCGGTCAGGAAAATTATGCGACAGGGGTAAGAGCCCTTTTCCAATCAAAAAGTGGCGATATCTGGGTGGGCACCCGTTGGCAGAGTGTTTATCGGATGGACCGGAACGGTGTAACCAAACATGTTTTTTCGACAGGTGACGAGCATATAGGTAATGTATATCACATCATGGAAGACGACAAAGGAAACCTTTGGTTCTCTACCAAAGGCGACGGATTGGTGAAAGCTGTTCCTGATGAGAAAACTGCAGGTGGTTTCCGTTTTAAACGTTATCTGCATAATTTGTCTGATTTGTCGTCAATCAGCGGGAATGATGTGTATTTCACTTATCAGGATGAAAAGAAACGTATCTGGGTGGGTACTTTGGACGGAGGATTGAATCTGCTTTGTGAGGAAAATGGGGAAGTCACTTTTAAGAATAAATATAACGGATTCAAGAATTATCCTACGTATGGCCTTTATATGGAAGTGAGGAATATGATAGAGGATAATGACGGGCGTATGTGGGTAGGTACGATGGACGGGCTGATGTCTTTTAAAAACAACTTTGCCTCAGTGGAGCAGATTGATTTTGAAACCTACCGTGGTGCCAACCGGGTAAATTATGCCGATAGCGATGTGTACGCGCTTTATAAAGACGAGTTCTCTCAGATATGGGTATGCGTGTTTGGTGGAGGATTGAGCAAATTGTCGGGATATGATGAGGAAACGCATAAGCTTTCATTTAAATCGTATGGCTGGGAAGACGGATTGAATAATGATGTGGTGATGTCTATTATAGAAGATGATAACGGTTTCCTTTGGCTTGCTACGGAAAAAGGACTCTCTTGTTTTGACAGGGCGACAAGCCAGGTGCGTAACTATGACAAATACGATGGCTTTCCCCCGGTTGTGATGGAAGAAAGCACCACATTGAAAACGCTGGACGGGGAACTTTGGCTGGGGTGTAAAGAGGGTATCTTGACCTTTTCTCCCGATAAACTGGAAACGCAAAGATTTGATTATAACACATTTATTGTAGGATGTCAGATATCAAACCGGGACATACGCAGCTATACGGACCATCCTATTATTGACCGGTCCATTACCTATACAGACAGGATTACATTGAATCATAACCAGTCCATGTTTACTTTAGAGTTTGCGGCGTTGAACTATAATAATCAGAACCGTGTGTCTTACAAATATATTTTGGAAGGATATGAAAAAGAATGGCACTATAACGGGAAGAACCGTATAGCGTCCTATACCAATATTCCTCCCGGCAAGTATCTTTTCAGAGTACAGACACTGGATGAGGCAAATCCCGGTTTGGAATCTTTCCGTGAGTTGACCGTTGTCATTCTGCCGCCTTGGTGGGCCAGTTGGTGGGCCTATGTTATCTATATGATTATAGCCGTAGCCTTATTGCTGGTGGCTATAAAATTATCTCTTTTCATGATTAAGGTGAAGAATGATGTGTATATCGAACAAAAATTGTCCGAATTGAAAATCAAGTTCTTTACCAATATCTCGCATGAGTTGCGTACTCCGCTGACTCTGATCCAAGGGCCTATTCAGGAGTTGAAAGAGAAAGAAAAACTATCTCAGAAAGGAATGCAATACGTGGATCTGATGGAAAAGAATACCAAACAGATGCTGCAACTGGTCAATCAGATATTGGATTTCCGTAAAATACAGAACGGAAAAATGCGTCTGCATGTGTCGTTGTTCAACCTGAATGAGATGGTAGACTCTTTTGAGAAAGAATTCAGGGTGATGGCCGAAGAAAATGAAGTCAGCTTCACGTTCCAGCTGGCCGGTGAGGATATCATGGTATGGGCGGATAAGGAGAAAGTGGCCATCGTGATCCGCAACATAATCTCCAATGCGTTCAAGTTCACTCCTGCCGGGGGGAATATTTATGTCACGATGGGAGTGTCGGATGATGACAAGCATTGTTATGTACGGGTGGAAGATAGCGGTGTGGGTATTCCCCAAAGCAAGCTTTCCGAAATCTTCGAGCGTTTCTCGCAGGCTGACAATGCACGTGGCGCTTATTATCAGGGAACGGGCATCGGATTGGCTTTATCTAAGGAAATTATCAGTCTGCATCATGGGGAAATCTATGCAGAGAGCCCTGAAGGGAAAGGGGCAGTCTTTACCATTGAATTGCAACTGGGTAAGGAGCATTACAAACCGTCGGAAGTCGATTTTTATATGGGCGGGGAAACGGTGAGTGTTCCTGAAACTGAATCTGTTTCTGCTTCTGCCGGCAAGGAAAGCGAGGAGGAGAAAGAACAGCCTGTCGATTCGTCTTTGCCTACCGTGCTGATTGTGGAAGATAATAAGGATTTATGTAATATGTTGAAGTTGCAATTGGAAGATAAATTCAATATTTATATGGCCAATGATGGTGTGGAGGGGCTGAAGAAAGTACATCTCTATCATCCCGACATGGTAGTCACCGACCAGATGATGCCGAATATGGGGATGGAATAGAGATGTTGCAACGCATCCGTAAAGATTTCCAAATCAGTCATATTCCGGTGATTATCCTGACGGCGAAAGGTAATGATGAAGCGAAGACCAAAGCGATAAGCATGGGAGCGAATGCCTATATCATCAAACCTTTCAGCAAAGACTATTTGGTGGCACGTATCGAACAGTTGCTGAATGAACGTAAATTGTTCCGTGAACGTGTATGGCAGCAGCCCGAAGAACATAAGGAGGAACAGGATACATACGAACAGTTCCTAGTGAAGAAAGATGTGCAGTTCATTGAAAAGATTCATCAGGTTATAGAAGAGAATCTGGATAATAGTGATTTTAATATAGATACTATAGCATCAACTATCGGGCTGAGTCGCTCGGCTTTCTTTAAGAAGTTAAAGAGTCTGACCGGGTTTGCTCCGGTGGATTTAGTGAAAGAAATTCGTCTGAATAAATCAATAGAGTTGATTAAAAATTCGGATATGAGTATTTCAGAAATAGCTTTTGCCGTAGGCTTCAAGGATTCCGGTTATTTCAGTAAATGTTTTCGTAAGAAATATGATCAGACTCCGAGGGAATATATGAATGAATGGCGTAAAGGTTGATTTCTTGATCTTATAAAGCAGGAATCCCGTAAACAGATGCAAGCGAGCATTGTGTTTGCGGGATTGTCTTGTTTATTCACTAAATTATTTTTGGACTTTATTAAGATTTAGTGATTACATACTTTTTTGTGATTCGTCTTAATTCTAAACAATAACTAGATTATGATGAATGTGAAAAAAATTATCAGTTTAATTATGCTCCTGTTTATGTTACTGCCTTTGGGAGCACAGAATTCAGAGGGAAAACAACGCTATAAAATAGCTGCGTGTGACTGGATGATGCTAAAACGCCAGAAGATCGGTTCTTTTCAATTAATGAAGGAACTAGGAGGTGATGGCATAGAAATGGACATGGGAGGCTTGGGAAAACGGGATACTTTTGATAATAAGTTCCACCAACCCCATTTCTGTAAATTATTTAAAGAAACAGCACAGGAACAACATATTGAAGTCCCTTCTGTGGCGATGTCCGGATTCTTTGGACAATCTTTCTTGACTCATCATAATTATAAAGCTTTAGTGCAGGATTGTTTGAATACGATGAAGGTGATGGGGGCCCAAGTAGCTTTCCTTCCATTAGGTGGTATAAAAGAGGACTGGACAGTAGCGGGTGATGCACGTCAGGAGTTGGTAAGCCGTTTGCACGAAGTGGGAGAAATGGCAGTGAAAGATGGAGTAGTGATAGGTATCCGTACTTCTTTGGACGCTGGAGAGGATATAAAATTGTTGAAAGAAATTAATTCGAAGGGCATAAAGATTTATTATAGTTTTCAAAATGCGTTGGAAAATGGACGTGACCTCTGTAAAGAACTGAAGAAGTTAGGAAAAGATAGAATCTGCCAGATACATTGTACAGATACAGACGGGGTTACTCTTCCTTATAATACGCGTCTGGATATGAATGCCGTAAAGCATACCCTTGATAAGATGGGGTGGAGCGGATGGTTGGTCATTGAACGGTCACGGAATAAGGATGAAGTTCGTGATGTAAAGAAAAACTTCGGAACGAATGTCGCTTATCTGAAACAGATATTTCAACAAGAAAAATAAGATAATATTTTAATTTTAAAAAAGATTCTATGGAGAATGAAAATGCATTTCTTCAGAAGCTGGACAAGATTGGCAACTTGACACAAATTGTTTGTCTTAGTCTGTTTCTGACAGGAGTTTCTGTTCAGGGAGTATCCGCTGAGACAGGATTCCCTATATCCCAGTCGGTGCAACAGACTAAAACTGTCACCGGACTGGTTGTTGATGAAACTGGTGAACCGGTGATTGGCGCCAGTGTGGTGGTAGAAGGGACAACAAACGGTACCATTACCGATTTTGACGGAAAATTCGCTTTACAGGTTCCCTCGGGCAAGAAGGTTGTCATTTCATTTGTGGGGTATGTGCCGCAAACGATTGCTCCTAAACAAGGAAAAGACTTTAGAGTGGTGTTAAAAGAAGATTCCAAAATGCTGGACGAAGTGGTCGTAGTCGGTTACGGTACTCAGAAGGCAAAAGATGTGACAGGTTCTATCGGGGTTATTACTCCTTCGGAAATTTCAGATTTGCCGGTGTCGAATTTGGGTGCTGCGTTGGCGGGACAGATACCCGGTTTGAGCATCAGTGGTGGTGACAGCCGTCCGGGTGAAGGAGCGACTATGTCTATTCGTCAATCTTTCTCGTATTCTAAAGATGGTGGTAGTACTAATCCGATGGTCATTATCGATGATGTGATTCAGATAGATGCCAACAGCGGTCTTCCGACATTAGAAACTTTCAATGCCCTTGATCCTTCTGAAATTGAAAGTATTTCAGTCCTTCGTGATGCCAGTGCTGCTATTTACGGTTCCCGCGCTTCGCAAGGTGCTATTATTGTAAAGACCAAACGAGGTAAATCAGGAGCTCCCAAAATCAATTGGTAAATTCGGATTTAATGATGCAGTGAGCCATCCTAAAACCTTAAAAGGAGCAGCTTATGGACGTTTTGCCAATTCCTTTAATTTGACCAATAATAAGATAAGTATGGATCCGGATGGAAACTGGATGAATAAAATTTATAGTGAAGCGGAACTGGCCGAGATGGATGGCTTGAATTACAATTGGCTGGATGAAGCCTGGTCCGGCGCTTTTACAATGAACCATTCGGTCAATGTAAGTGGCGGTAGCGAGAAAGCTACTTATTTTGCGGGTGCTTCTTACTATACTCAGGGGGCGAATCTTGGAAAACAGGATTACAACAGATGGAACTTCCGTGCAGGTGTGGATATCAAATTGACTTCCGATTTGAAATTTTCTGCAACCATAGCGGGTAACCAGCAGGAAACCACATCAAGTTTTACCAAAGGTTTAAGCAATTTGAACGGTTATGGGGGAACTAAGCCCGGTGAATCCGGTGATTATTTGGTTCTTGCTCATATGCCGAATTATTTGCCATGGGAGATAACATTGGATGATGGTAATACCTATTATACATCTCCTTTGTTGAACAGTTACTCGAGTGCGGGTAATGCAACATCCGGCAATAAAATGAGTACATGGAATTATTTTGCAATGGAGAATAATGACGGATCTTATTCCATGAATGATAATTTCAGCTATGATGCCAACTTCTCCGTCACGTATGCCGTTCCGTTTATCAAAGGACTTTCATTCAAGGGAAGCTATGCGTTGAAGCGTAGTGCCAGTGATAGTGAGCAGGCATTTATGCCATTTACGTTGGCCTATCTGAAAGCAAGTGATGCGTTGACACCCGGAAATCGTTTTTATAGCGATCATCCGTCTGTTTCCGATTATCAATTAAAAGAATTTACAGGAAGTACTCGTGTGGTATATTCAGACCAGATGGCTAAAAACGAGCAGTTGAACTTCTATGTGAATTATGAAGGAAAGTTTGGCAAGCATAGCATTTCCGCCATGGCTGCTGTAGAAAAAATGCAGGCTTATATGCATTCCAAGCGAATGTTGTTTAATAATCCTGACCCGGATGGTTATTTGGGTACTTCGCCAAGTGCGGGAACTATGGATACAGGTAATTCTATTACATATAAATACAAACAGGGGTCTTTGTCTTATTTAGGTCGTGTAAGCTATAATTATGCCGATAAGTATTTGTTCCAATTCTTATTCCGTAGCGATGCTTCCACTAAGTTTGCTCCATCCAATTATTGGGGTTTCTTCCCAGGTGTTTCCGTGGGTTGGGTAGCTTCGGAAGAAGGGTTTATGAAGAAGCTGCTGCCCTCATGGTTTGAATACATGAAAGTACGTTTCTCATGGGGACGTACCGGTAAAGATAATATCAAAGCATGGGGATGGAAGCAACTCTATTCATTGGATCCCAGTAGAGGATATGGATTCGGTTCTAACGGCGGTATCCTGCAGACCGGTATCAAGCCGGGAGCAACTCCTAATCCTGATGCGCATTGGGATAATACCGATAAATTTAATCTTGGTTTTGATTTGCGTTTCCTCAATAACCGTTTAAGTGCGACTGTGGATGTGTACTATGATATAAACTCTGACATCTTGAATCAGAATATCGGTGGTATCATAGGTACTCCTATTTTTGCAGGAGGTGCTTTGACAGAAGTGAATTTTGGGCGTATTGATGCTTTTGGTAGTGAATTCTCTTTGAATTGGCGCGATAAAATAGATCAGGTGAAATATAATATCGGAGTGAATTTTGGATTTAATGGCAACAGGGTAAGAGAATGGCCCCAGTCTGCTCCGAGTTATATACAGGAAAATTCTGTAAGAGAGGGTGTTTCTACTATATTCCCTACATACGGGTATAAAGTATGGAGAGGTACAAGTACCGGAGATGGTATTTTACGGAATAGTGATGATATTAAGAATTATTGGAATTATTTGTCAGCCAATGCGGAAGCCGCAGGCACTTCTCCTGAATATTTGGGAGTGAAAGATGTCAGTCAGTTGAAACCGGGTATGTTGGCTTATCAGGATTTGGGTGGCGTATTGAATGAGGATGGTACGCAGTCGGGGCCCGACGGACGTATTGCCAAGACCCAGGATTATGCCAAACTGAATAAGAGTGGAAAGACATATGGTTTTACCACCAAACTGGGGGTGGAATGGAAAGGCATCAGTTTTAATATGATGATTGCCACTTCATGGGGCGGCTATCGCCAGATTGATGTCAATAAAATCACAACATCCAGTGGGGATATGCTTTGGACACCGGACTCATTCTGGAAAGATATGTTTGATGAAAGAAATAATACGACGGGGAAATACCCTAATTTAGGTTTGGACAACAGAATATCAGGATCGGTGATTGCACCGTCTGATTTTTGGTCTATCAGTACGTTCCGTTGCTATATCCGTAACTTAAGTATCGGTTATACGCTACCTAAGGCATGGTTGTCACCTTTAAAGATCCAGTCGGCTAAACTAAGCCTGACAGGTAACAATCTATGGGATTTCTATAACCCGTATCCCGACCATTATCGGAATATGTATTGTGGAACAACTTCATTGTATCCTACATTGAGAACGTGGTCGTTGGGAGTAAATGTATCATTCTAAAATTAAAAAGAATCATTGATATGAAAAAGCGTATATTATATACTGTGTTATTGGCAGCCGGCTTAACGTTTAGTGGTTGCAGCGACCAGTTCTTACAGGATATGAACCCGTATGACAGTTATTCACCGGAAAAAACTTTCGGTATCGAATCTAACTTGAACTTATATATTCAGAATGTGTATTATAACTATTTTTATAAGTCGGGGATGACTCCTCCGCAATCATACGGTTTGTCCGGTAGTTGGAATGACTATTCAACTTATACGGAGGAGAAATGGGGGATCGAGAAGAAATTTGACGCTTCCAGAAGTTTGAAAAAAGCTACGGACTGTGAAACTTATTTTGGCAGTAATCTGGCTACGAATATAAAGAATGATCCATATAGCCGTATCCGCAGTTGTAATGAAATTCTGGAAGGGGTTGATGAATATGGTCAGGACTTGTCGGAAGCTGCCATAAAAAAAGCGAAAGGACAGGCTTATTTCTTCCGTGCCATGCAGTTGTTTGATCTGGTACGTGTATACGGAGCTGTTCCTGTGGTAAATAAAGTGCTTATGGCGGCCGACCGTGAGGGAGCTAAAGATTATAATCGTGAAAGTGTGGAAACATGTGTCAACCAGATCTTGAGTGATTTAAAAGAGGCTGCGAATCTGCTTCCCACTCGTAAAGAATGGGGAAGTGACCAGTATGGACGGTTGACCAAGGAAGCTGCGCTGGCATACAGAAGCCGTGTGGCACTGGTATTTGCAAGCCCTATCTTTAATACAGATTGGAATAATACAGGCAATAAACGCTGGAAAGATGCGTTGGATATTACTTTAGAGGCACAGGCTTTCTTGAGCAGCGAAGGTTATGGTTTGTATGGCAACTCCGCCAAAGACTGGAATGAAATGTTCTACAAATTTGATAACCAGGAATGTAAAGAGGTGATTATGGTCAAACTGTTGGCTAGCTCTACCTCTAAAGATGATGAACATAGTGGATGGCAGAAAACAATCCGTTTGAAAACAATGGGTGGCAGTGGTTCCGGTTATCATGTTCCTATGGGTATGTTGGATATTTTCCCGATGGCGGATGGTTCCAAAGCTGTAAATGATGACGGTGAAGCGATAAACGGGTACGACCGTTCTTTATTCTTCAAGAATCGTGATCCGCGTTTCTATTACACGTTTACTTTCTCCGGAGTAAAATGGGGATATGATCAGGATGCAGATGCCGTAGTTTGGAATTACCGTTGGAGCGAAACGAAAGAAGATGGTTCTCAGTTGCATTATTACACGGAAAATGAAGGCAGCAGTCCGGCGATAGTACGTAAAATGTCCGATCCGGCTGAAAATAGTGCAAATACTTATCAATGGGATGGCACTGATGTATATGAATATCGTTATGCCGAATTGTTATTGAACCTTGCAGAATGTTATGCGGCTACGGGGGATATAAGTAATTCAGTGAAAACAATTGGTGAAATTCGTGCCCGGGTAGGTATTCCTGCATCCAATAATTATGGTTTGGGAACGATTACTGATAAGAATGAAGCTATTAAGGCTTGTCTGCGTGAGCGTCAGGTGGAATTAGCTTATGAGGGGAAGCGTTATTGGGATTTATGGCGTTGGATGTTGTATAATGATGATGCAAGTGATAACAATACCACCTGTACTACCTTGGGTATTGAACCGTTAAATGGTACTGCCCGTGTGGGTAAATATTTGCAAGTGAAGGATTATGACGGAAAGGCAGATCCTCTTGCTTCTGTCATTGCTGATTTTGAACCTGTAGATGTGGATAATGCGGCAGACTTACAAGCCGAAATGAATAGGTTGGGAGAGTTCTGGAGCCAGCATTTTGTTTTGGAGGATAGAGAAACTCCGGTAGATAATGTGAATGGTCAGGAAGCAGTAATCTCATGGCAGGAAAACTATTATCTGTCCGGTCTGCCTTCTAATGTGTTGAATATGAATCCGTGGTTGGAGCAATCAAAAGGATGGTTGGATTATTATGAATCAGAAGGCACATTGGATGCTAGGAAATAATTTAATACGATAGTTTTATATCTGCTAGTTTATTATGACAGATACAAGCATTTTGGAGTACATATCCCCGAAAGGCACGTCTTGAAAAAGATAATTGTTAAGAAAAAGAGAACGGAATATAAATTCCAACTTACTTATAGCACAGATATAATTTTTTAAGAATAAAGTATGAAAAGAAAATTGTTTTTAGGACTGTGTATGGCTACTTTTATTGCTCCTGTAGCAAGGGCCCAGTATCCCCAGATAACTGAGGAAGCGAAGCAAGCCTACCAGAAAATGATGAGTGAAGAACGTCGCCGCTCTGACGAAGCATGGGCAAAAGCATTGCCTGTCGTACTGAAAGAAGCGAAAGAAGGTCGTCCGTATATTTCGTGGGCTTCCCGTCCATACGATTTGCCGCAGGCACGAATTCCTGCTTTCCCCGGTGCTGAGGGAGGAGGCATGTACAGTTTCGGCGGTCGCGGCGGTAAGGTAATTACCGTGACTAATTTGAATGATCGTGGTCCCGGTTCTTTCCGTGAGGCTTGTGAGACAGGTGGAGCGCGTATCATTGTCTTCAATGTTTCAGGTATTATCAAATTGGAATCTCCCATTATTGTGCGGGCTCCATACGTCACTATTGCAGGACAGACAGCTCCGGGTGACGGGGTATGTATTGCCGGAGAGTCTTTTTGGGTAGACACGCATGATGTAGTGGTACGCCACATGCGTTTCCGCCGTGGCGAAACAAAAGTCTGGCATCGTGACGATTCTTTCGGAGGCAACCCGATTGGAAATATCATGATTGACCATTGCTCTTGTACTTGGGGATTGGATGAGAACATCTCTTTCTATCGCCATATGTACGATCCCAGCGAAGGACAATATGAATCAAAAGATCTGAAACTGCCTACCGTAAATGTTACCATACAGAATACTATCTCGGCAAAAGCACTGGATACTTACAATCATGCATTCGGCAGCACTTTAGGGGGTGAGAATTGTGCATTTGTGCGTAACCTGTGGGCAAGTAATTCGGGACGTAATCCTTCCATCGGTTGGAATGGTGTTTTCAATTTTGTAAACAATGTAGTGTTCAACTGGGTACATCGTTCTTCGGACGGTGGCGATTATACTGCTATGTTCAATATGATAAACAACTATTATAAACCGGGACCGGCCACTCCGAAAGATACTCCTGTGGGGCATCGCATCCTGAAACCCGAAGCGGGACGAAGCAAATTGGATCATAAAGTATATGGCCGTGTTTATGCCGATGGCAATATTATGGAAGGCTATCCTGCCATTACAGAGGATAACTGGGCAGGTGGTATCCAGATTGAAACTCAGCCGAATACAGAGGGATATACGGAGAATATGCGTAGCAACCGTCCTTTTGAAATGCCATACATCCGCATTACTTCTGCACATGATGCATACGATTTTGTACTGAAAAATGCAGGTGCCAACATTCCTTGCCGTGATATTGTGGATGAACGTATTATAGAGGAAGTGAGAACAGGCGTTCCTTATTATGATAAAAAGATGGCCAAGGATGCTAACGGTGATTTGACCGGGCTGGCTCCTAAATCAATGGGAGAAGACGGACAGTTTAAATATCGCCGTTTGCCGAAAGATTCTTATAAGCAAGGTATCATTACCGATATCCGCCAGATGGGTGGTTATCCGGAATACAAAGGAACTCCGTATGTAGATACAGATGGTGACGGCATGCCCGATGAATGGGAAAAGGCAAATGGCTTGAATCCTAATGATCCTTCGGATGCTAATAAGGACTGTACCGGTGACGGCTATACAAATATTGAAAAATACATCAATGGTATCAGCACTAAAAATTGTATTGACTGGTCTGATTTGAGAAACAATTATGATACTTTGGCTTCTAAAGGGAAGTTGATGTAAACAGATGAAGAAACAGGATATGATACAAAAGTCAGGTATAATGTTTCTGTTGCTCATGGCGGTAGTCTTTACTGCCGGAGCAGTGGATTTGGACCGTGAAGGCCGCGATCCGGCTTACGTGGAATCTATTGTGAAACGTTCACAGAAGATTGTAGATAAATTGGAATTGACAGATACCGTTGCCGCCCGTGAAGTGACAACTATCATAGCCAACCGTTATTTTAAACTGAATGACATATACGAAACGCGCGATACCAAAGTGAAGCAGGCAAAAGAAACCCTGACGGGCGATGCGAAACAAGAAGCCGTTAAAGCTGCCGAAGCTGAAAAGGATGCGGCACTTTACCGCACTCATTTCGCTTTCCCGGCCGATCTTTCGCTCTATTTGGATGCCAAGCAGATAGATGCAGTGAAAGATGGCATGACTTATGGTGTGGTAATGGTAACTTATAAAGCTACGGTTGACATGATTCCTACCTTGAAAGAAGAAGAGAAAGCGCAGATTATGGCATGGCTTGTTGAAGCCCGTGAATTTGCCATGGATGCTGAAAATTCAAATAAGAAACATGCTGCTTTCGGTAAATACAAAGGCCGGATTAATAATTACCTCTCTAAGCGGGGATATGATTTAGTGAAAGAACGTAAGGCTTGGTATGAACGTATCAAGGCACGTGGAGGAAAGATATAAATTAATGTTTATTGAAAAGCAGAAAAAGGAGCTTGCCCGGTAAAACGGTGTCAAGCTCTTTTTTATGTGTAGATAGAGAGTACAACAAGCTTTCTGTTCCGTCTTTGATATAGAAATATTCGCAATGTGTGTTTGAATCATGTTAAAAGCAGAGTATTATGTTATGAAGTTATAGAAAAAATAATAATTTAGCAACCAAATGAATCAACTAAAGAAACTATTTGCAGTGGCAGCATTGACTGCATGTGTGTTGCCTGTGGCGGCACAGTATCCTGTAATTCCTGATTCGGTAAAAATCAGAGGAGAACAACAACAAAAGGAAATAGACCGGAAATCGGATGAGGCATGGGCGAAAGCATTACCTGTAGTAATGTCTGAGGCTACTCAAGGACGTCCTTATAAACCATGGGCATCCAAACCTGAGGATTTAATAAAGAGCAACATACCTGCCTTTCCCGGGGCAGAAGGGGGAGGGGCCTATACTCCCGGTGGACGTGGAGGAAAAGTAATTGTGGTCAATTCGCTGGCTGACAGTGGGCCCGGAACGTTGCGTGAGGCATGTGAGACCGGTGGTGCGCGTATTGTTGTGTTCAATGTTTCGGGTGTTATCCGGCTGAAAACTCCTATAAACGTCCGTGCTCCGTATATCACTATTGCAGGTCAGACAGCTCCGGGGGATGGAGTTTGTGTAACAGGGGCTTCTTTCTTGCTTGATACGCATGATATTATTATCCGCCATATGCGTTTCCGTCGGGGGGCGCAGGATGTGTTCTTCCGGGATGATGCTTTGGGAGGTAACTGTGTGGGTAATGTTATTATCGATCATTGCTCCGGCAGCTGGGGGCTGGATGAGAATATGTCTCTTTATCGCCATGTATACCATCGTGATTCCACAGGACATGGTTTGAAGCTTCCTACTGTCAACATAACTATTCAGAACTCTATTTTCTCGGAAGCTTTGGATTGTTACAATCATGCTTTCGGGGCGACTATAGGTGGGCATAACAGTATGTTTTGCCGTAACTTGTTCGCATCCAATATCAGCCGTAACTGTTCCATTGGCATGAATGAGGATTTTAATCTGGTAAACAATGTGACTTTTAATTGGTGGAACCGTTCTGTTGACGGAGGAGATGAAACCAGCCGTTTGAATATTATTAATAATTATTTTAAACCGGGTCCTATCACTCCGAAAGATAAGCCGATTGCCCACCGGATTGTGAAACCCGAATCGAGCCGTGACAAGAAGAAACCGGATACTTTTGGTAAAGCGTATGTTGCCGGAAATGTAGTGGAAGGCAATGCGCGTGTGACAAAGAATAATTGGGATGGCGGCGTGCAGGTATACGATATGCCGGACGCAGGGAAGTTTACAGATCAAATTCGTGTAAACGAGCCTTTCTCAATGCCCCATGTGACTATTATGGATGCCAAAACTGCCTATAATTATGTATTGGAAAATGCCGGGGCTACTTTCCCTAAAAGAGATGCGGTGGATACCCGTGTGATAAAGACGGTGAAGACAGGGAAAGCTATTTATGTGAAAGACGCTCCTGAATTCGTTAGTCCTTATGTGAAAAGACGTCTTCCTGTTGATTCTTATAAACAAGGTATCATTACAGATCCTCGTCAGGTGGGTGGTTTGCCCGAATATAAAGGTACTCCTGTGGTTGATACGGATGGTGATGGTATGCCGGATGCCTGGGAGGTGAGATACGGACTCAATCCTAATGATCCGGGTGATGCGGTGAAAGATTGTAATGGTGACGGGTATACTAACATTGAAAAATACATTAATGGCATAGATCCTGCAAAGAAAGTGGATTGGACGGAAGTAAAGAACAATCACGATACTTTGGCAAAACGTAAAAGCTTGATGTAAAATGAATTATAAGTTATTATTATTGGGATTTTTAAGTTTGGGGTTTGCGCGGATTTCTGCGCAAACCTTTCCTTTACAGGTGAAGGACGAAAAACTGACTTATGTGACTGATGAACGTGGAAACCGTATTCTAGATTATTCTTCTTGCGGTTACCATAATTCGGAACAGCCTATACCTGATGTGGCGAATGCCGTTTTTGTTTCATGGCAGCCTGGAGATAATTCCTCTCGTATCCAGCGTGCCATTGACTATGTATCTTCATTGGCTTTGGATAAAAATGGTTTTCGTGGGGCTGTTTTGTTGGATAAAGGAACTTTTGAATTGAATGAGAGCTTGCGTATCTCTGTGTCGGGAGTCGTGCTGCGCGGCAGTGACAGGGAACAGACCGTATTGTTGAAAAAGGGAGTGGACAGAGGGGCTTTGCTTTATATTGAAGGACGGAATGATTTGGCTGTTACGGATACCTTGGATGTACTGACATCATACGTTCCTGTAAATACTTGTACTTTTCAGGTAACCAATAATGTACAGCTGGTTTCCGGAGAGCGGGTCCGGATTGTCCGCCCCTCTACGAAAGAATGGATTGCTTCTGTCGGTTGTGATATTTTTGGCGGAGGTATTTCTGCTTTGGGCTGGAAAGAAGGAGAGATGGATTTGGTTTGGGATAGGTCAGTAAGTAAGGCGGATGGAAACCAATTGACTTTGGATGCTCCTTTGACAATGGCTTTGGATAATAAATGGGGAACTGTCAAAGTGTTACGTTATAGTTGGCCGGGCAGAATCGCAGAAGCAGGTTTGGAGAATCTGACATTGGCTTCTGACTATAATAAGAAGTATCCTAAAGATGAGGATCATTGCTGGACGGGGGTATCTATAGAAAATGCCGAAAACTGTTGGGTACGCAGGGTAAATTTTAAGCACTTTGCAGGAAGTGCTGTGATTATACAGCGTACCGGCTCTAAAACAACTGTAGAAGATTGTGTATCCACAGAACCTGTTTCAGAGATAGGTGGAATGCGTCGCAGTACATTTTATACTATGGGGCAGCAGACACTTTTTCAGCGTTGTTATTCTAAACAGGGTATTCATGATTTCTCAGCCGGATTTTGTGCGGCAGGTCCGAATGCTTTTGTACAGTGTGATTCGGAAGAGTCGTTAGGATTCAGCGGTTCTATTGATTCCTGGGCCTGTGGATTATTATTTGATGTGGTAAACATTGATGGCCATGATTTGGTGTTTAAGAATTTGGGACAGGATAAAAATGGTGCCGGTTGGAATACAGGCAACAGTCTTTTCTGGCAATGTACAGCTGCCGGGATAGAGTGTTATTCACCGGCAAGAGATGCGGTAAACCGTGCATACGGTTGTTGGGCGCAATTCTCGGGTGACGGCCAATGGGCGGAATCAAATAATCACGTACATCCCCGCAGCTTGTTTTATGCACAGTTGGCGGCACGTTTGAATAAAGATTGTTCTGACCAGGCACGTATTCTTCCCAGGGCTACCAACGCAACCAGCAGTCCTACCGTAGAAGCGGCAATGGAGATGGCAAAGGAAGCTTATACTCCCCGTCTTACTATGCAAAAATGGATTGAGGAAGCACCCTATACAGCCAGTGTGTCTTCCGGAAAGCTGAAATCTTTAGAAGATTTGAAGTTCAAGACACCTATATATAAGGAAAAAGAGGATCATCTGTTTGCCATTATTAATGGGCGTATGCAGGTGGATGGCCGGTTACTGGTAGGCGGCAGACAGGAGGTTCCTTGGTGGAATGGGAAACTGAGGACCAGCTTCTTGTCTAAAGCCAAGCCACATGTTACCCGTTTCGTGCCGGGACGCGAAGGACTTGGGCTGACAGATAGAATTGATTCTACGGTGAATTATATGGTGAAGAATCAGATTTTGGTTTTAGATCATAATTACGGTTTGTGGTATGAGCGTCGTCGTGACGATCATGAGCGCGTCCGTCGTCGTGATGGAGATGTGTGGGGACCATTCTACGAACAACCGTTTGCCCGCAGTGGAAAAGGTACTGCTTGGGAAGGATTGAGCAAGTATGATTTGAACCGTCCCAATGCATGGTATTGGAACCGGTTGAAGCAGTTTGCCGAAAAAGGGGCGAAAAAAGGTCTTTTGCTTTTCCATGAGAATTACTTCCAGCATAATATCTTGGAAGCGGGAGCACATTGGGTAGACTGTCCTTGGCGGTCGGCCAATAATATCAATCAGACCGATATGCCTGAACCTGTTCCTTTTGCCGGTGACAAACGTATCTTTGTAGCGGATATGTTTTATGATATCAGTCATCCTGTACGTCGTGAGCTTCATAGAAAGTATATTCGCCAATGCTTGGATAATTTTGCCGATGATGCAAATGTGGTACAACTGATCAGTGCGGAGTTTACCGGTCCGTTGCATTTTGTACAATTCTGGCTGGATGTGATAGGAGAGTGGGAGAAAGAAACCGGTAAGAAAGCAACTGTGGCGTTAAGTGCGACAAAGGATGTTCAAGATGCCATTCTGAATGATACGCAACGTGCGAAATTAGTTGACATTATTGATATTCGTTACTGGCACTATAAAGTGGATGGTCTTTATGCTCCCGAAGGTGGAAAGAACTTGGCTCCCCGTCAGCATGCCCGTAAAATGAAAGTAGGTAAGGTTACTTTTGATGAAGCTTATCGGGCGGTGAGTGAATATCGTAAGAAGTTCCCGGAAAAAGCGGTTACTTACTATGCGCAGAATTATCCGGATATGGCTTGGGCTGTCTTCATGGCAAGTGGGTCTTGCCCGGTTGTTCCAGTTGCTGATGAAAGCTTTTTAACTGATGCGGCTGCTATGGATATGGAGGATACTGGTACAAATAAGTATCAGAAATTGGTAAAATCTGGTATTGGAAGTATCATTTATTCCCATTCTGCAACAGATATTCCTGTTCATTTATCACCTGGAAAATACATATTGAAGTCTGTTGATCCGAAGACCGGAGCAATAACAGTGATTGCTAAACGGTTGAATATTAAAGATGTATATATGCTTAAAGCAGAGAAAAACAAAGATTGTATTTATTGGTTTCATAGAATTTAGTACATGGAAGGAGAACCGGATTTATTTTGGTTCTCCTTTTTAATGAAAATCTGTAATATTTAGCATATATGTTTTTCAGCAGGTTATCTGTTTTTTCGGTCCAATAATCAAATATTACCTAAAAAAGTAGCGTATCCTCCCTAGTTTTGCATCATCATCAAAACAACCTATAATTAGTATACTGTGATGGAACAAAACTTAAATGATAAGACAGCTTGCTTGGTAACCGCTTTCCAATCGGGAGATGTAAGTGCATTCTCTACATTATATGATATGCATATTAATCTTCTATTTAATTATGGATGTAAGTTAACTACTGACAAAGAATTGTTGAAGGACTGCATTCATGATGTCTTTGTAAAATTGTATACAAAGAAGGCCGAATTGGGTATCATTGACAACTTCAAATCATACCTCCTCATTTCCTTGAAAAATAAGTTATGCGATGAACTTCGCAAACGGATGTTCATGTCGGAAACGGCTGTTGAGGAACTGAATCCCGTTGCAGCAGGTGATGATGTAGAACATACATATTTGGAAAAGGAAAAAAGTTGTTTTGAAAATATAAAAGTAAAACATTTGTTGGCTCAATTATCTCCGCGCCAACGTGAGGCACTTACCTTATATTATATAGAAGAGAAGAAATATGAAGATATTTGTACCATTATGGATATGAATTACCAGTCGGTACGAAATTTGATGCATAGAGGTATTACAAGATTAAGGGAATTGGTAGGATAATATTTTAAGTTTCCAGGTGAGTACAACTTTGAACCACTATCCGTCATAATGGAAAATGATTGTAACGTGGATACAAAAAAGGTGTATAGCAAGGTAGAAGACTTTTTGAAGGATGACGACTTTATCAAGTATGTTCTGGATGATGCTCCTGAATCAGCTTTTCATTGGGATAAGCTTTTAAAGGAGCACGCAGAACTGCTGAAAGTATTTGAAGAGGCCAAGAATGTATTATTGGTTTCTGATGAAGCAATGGAAGTAATGACTTTATCTGAAGAAAGAAAACTAAAACATCGTATTTTTACTACATTAGAGATAAATAATATGGATTATTAATTAATTTGTTAACCATAGAAAAATGAGAAAAGACATGAAGAAATGTCCGAATCAGACTTTGAGTTACGGTATCAGACGTACTCCTATAGTTTTGGGACTGTCAGCTGCATTATGTATGCCAGCTGCTTTTTCGTATGCAAATGCTGGTGGCAGAATGGACAGTGAGTCGGTGCAGTCTGTTTTGCAAACGCATACAGTTAAAGGTACAATAGTGGATGAAACAGGAGAACCGTTGATTGGTGTGTCCGTGATAGTGAAAGGGCAAAGTACTGTCGGAACGATTACCGATTTTGATGGAAATTTCGTTTTAGATATTCCTACAGGTAAGGGGATGCTTGAGGTATCCTATATCGGTTATAAAACTCAGACTGTGACCATAGGTAAGAACACCCAGATCACTATTAAGATGGAACCGGATACTCAGGCTTTGGAAGAAGTGGTAGTTATTGGTTATGGTGCTGTTAAGAAACGGGATTTGACTGGTGCTGTTTCTTCCGTTAAAAATGAGGATATAACTTTGACACCTGCTACTAATCCTATGCAAGCACTTCAAGGACGTGTTGCAGGGTTGGATATAACTCAGGCCTCAGGGCAACCGGGTGAAGGACCTAAATTGCAATTGCGTGGAACTCGTTCATTTACAGCTAGCGGTGATCCTATGTTTATTATTGATGGTATGCCGGGTGATTATTCTACATTGAATCCTAATGATATTGAGTCTATTGAAGTTTTGAAAGATGCTTCTTCGACAGCTGTTTATGGTGCGGCAGGTGCCAATGGTGTTATTATAATTACTACTAAAAGTGGTAAAGCAGGAAAAATTAATATCAATTTGAATGCCTATGTCGGTTTCAACGGATGGGCCACGGTTCCTGAGATGCGTAGTGGTGATAGTTATATCAATGTACTTCGTGAAGCAAATCAAATTGCTGGAACATATTCTACGGATGAGGCATTATTTTCTTCGCCCGAAGCTTATAAGGCACATTTGAACGGACAATATATAGACTGGGCTGATGAACTGTTGCAGACTGGCGTTACACAAAATTATAGCTTATCGGTTTCAGGAGGTACAGAAAAAACAAAAGCATATTTCTCTTTAAACTTCTCTGATGAGCAGGGACAATTTACAGGCGATAACTATAAAGTATATTCTACCAATATGCGTATTGACCATGAAATAAAAAAATGGTTAAGTGTTGGTGTGAATATGCAAGGATCTTATGTCTATAGAAATAAAGCATATTCCAGATTTATTAATTCATTAGTGTCTGTTCCTTTGGGAACCGTTTACAATGAAGATGGAAGTATCAATGTAACTCCGGTTCCCGGTGATGGAAATACTATTAATTTATTATTGAATCAAGATAAAAGTGTATACCGTGATAACAATCAAAATTTCAAGCTGTTTTTAAATCCTTATATTGAGATTCGTCCCTTTAAAGGAATGACTATCCAGTCACGGTTGAACGCTAGTTTAGGGTACGATAAAAAGAATTATTTCCAAGGTATTGGTTCCTATCAATATTATGCATCAGATGGTCCTAATGCTTCTGGTACTTCTGCTAGTGTTTATGCTCAGATTGATCAGAACAGAAGCTATAATTATAAATGGGAAAACATTTTCACTTATAATTTTAATATCAAGAAAGACCATGAATTTACTGTAACAGCAGTTACCTCTTGGGAACATAATCAAACGGATAAATCTTGGCAAAAGCAGGATAATATAAAGAATAATTCGTACTTATGGCATAACATGGATGGTACGGGAATTGTTTATTCTAATTATACCATGTCTAAAGGGTTAGGTTTGGTAGGACGTATCAATTATTCGTATTTAGGTAAGTATTTATTTTCTGCATCGGTTCGTCAAGATGGATCTTCAAGACTGGCAAAAGGTAACAAATGGAGTACTTTCCCGGCTGTATCTTTAGGGTGGAGAATATCGGATGAGAAATTTATGCAAGGAACCAGTAATTGGATGAATAATTTGAAACTTCGTTTGGGTTATGGTGTGACTGGTGCAGCATCTATTGATCCCTATTCTTCTGTTGCAACTGTAGAATTGGATGGATATTATAGTTTGGGCGGTCAAAAAACAAACAGCTATAAATTTTCAGAGAATGTAGCTAATGCTGATTTAACTTGGGAAAGATCTCATAACTGGAATATTGGTTTGGATGCATCTTTCTTCAATAACCGTATTGATTTAAGTGCTGATTATTATATAACAAATACGGATGGTGTAATTTGGAAGCAGAATTTACCAGTTGTCAATGGTGCGTACAATGCTTCTAAGTTATATTATATGAGCAAGAACATTGCAAAGACACAGAATCATGGTTTGGAATTAACATTGAATACACGTAATATTGTTAATAAAGAATTTACATGGACTTCTGCTTTGACTTTCACTTTGAATAATGAAAAAGTCAAATCATTAATAGGCGGTACGGCAGACCATGTTAAGAATGAAGACTATTACTTGTCTATAGGTTATCCTGTAAATTCATTCTATGCTCCAAAAATCGACGGTATGTGGCAGTTGGGTGAAGAAACAGATGCAGCAGCATTTGGTTGTGCTCCTGGTGATATTAAAATCAATGTGCCAGGAATGATTAAGGAAGCCGATGGTAAATTCTATAAAGTAGGGGATGATGGTCAGCCTTTGACTGACAAGAATGGAGATATTATCTATTATACTAAAGATAATAAATATACTTATAGTGACGCTGATTCGCAAGTATTAGGTCATAATGCTCCCAAATGGACGATGGGTTTCCAAAATTCATTCACATACAAGAATTTTGATTTGACTATTTATGCTTATTTCCGTTGGGGGCAGATGATTAATTATGAAATGTTAGGTTGGTATGATTCAACAGGTAAGGGTAATTTCCCTACTTATTTTAACTATTGGACGGAATCTAATCCTTCAAATGATTTTCCGGCATTAAATGCTAATCGTGAAACGAAAAGTTATATAGGATATGGTAGTTTGAATTATGTAGATGGTTCATTCTTTAAAATAAAGAATATTACTTTAGGATATACCTTCCCGGAACGTTTGTTGAAAAATGCCGGCATCAGCAAATGCCGTTTATATGCTACTATTACTAACCCATTGACCGTTGCTAAAAGTCATTTGTTGAAAGATTATGATCCTGAAATGAATGGTGCTTTGAAGTACCCATTATCCAAGCAACTGGTATTTGGTGTGAATGTTTCATTCTAACAAAAACATTAAAGACAAAAAAGATGAAAAGATCATTATATAATATGGCTTTAGCCATTTGCACAGCAGCAGCTATGTACTCATGCTCTTTGGATGAGTATAATCCTAGTGATACATCTGGAGAAGGAGAGTTAAAAACTGTAGAAGGCTTGAAAAATTTGGGTACTTATTGCTATTCTCCACTTTATGACCAAATGTTTTCTGCTTCCGATTATTTGGCTGTAGCGGAAACCGGTACAGATTTATGGCTCACTCAAAATAATAAAACAACATTGCAGCAATTGTTCTATTATGAAGGGTTGACTACTAGTACTAATGCTACAGACAAACTGTTTTCTCAAGCTTATGCTTGTATTAATACTTGTAATGCAGTGATAAATCGTGCAGCAGATGTAACTGAGGGAGATAAGAATGTACTGAAAGTTGTAGTAGCTGAAGCAAAGTGTTTGCGTGCTTATTATTATTTGGTACTTGTGACCAATTATGGCAATGTGACGTTAGTAACTACAGAGTCAACAGATACCAAAATAATGAATCCCACTCGTTCGTCACAGGAGGAAATTTACAATCTTATTATAACTGATTTGCAAGAAGCTGCTGCTGACTTGAATACAACTCCTATGGATGGTAACTATGCCCGGGTAACAAAGAAAGCTGCTTTAGGTTTGTTGGCCAGAGCTTATGCGCAGGGAGCAGGTGAAGGTTTAAGCGAAAATGGTGTTTCTTATTGGCAGCGTGCTAAAGAAGTTGCAGAAGACTTGATTGCCAATATGGCTTCTTATAATGCATATTTGTATGATGATGTTGAAGATGTATGGGCACAAAGTAATAATCGTAACAATAAAGAAGCTTTGTTTATAGCTTCGGGACCCCAGGCAGGAACTGATGCTTTTACATATGGTTCGTATGGAGCGAATAAATTATTTACTTTCACATTCTGTGATCCTAATAAATTGAGTGATATTTATCCTGTGGGCAGTAAGCAAAATTACTTCTATGGTCGTGTGAATAATAATTATTATGCACCTTCTAAATATTTAGTGGACTGTTTTGATGCACGTTATGATAAACGTTGGGAAAACTCATTTACAACAGCTTTTTCTCTGTTCTCCATGGTACAGGCTGGATGGCGCACATACGATGATAAGAATGCAACAATTACATTAACTGAAGATTTGTGCACTAAATATGGCATTGATTCTAAATTTGTAGGAAAGAAGATATATCCATATGTTGATGTTAATGCTATTAATCTAGGTTCTAATGGTGGTAATCAATATGTTGCCAGTGTTTGGCCTAAAGGAGAATATTCTGGTGATGTCAATAAGTTGGTTAAAGTGAAGAATCCTTATGTGAATCCTTATCCATTAGCAGAGGATGAAGATCGTTTTATCGTTTATTTATCAAAAGAGTATTTGAGTGCTGCTGAAAAAGCAAAGCGAGGATATATTTGTGTGAATATTGATGATTTGTTTGCAGCAGATGGTAAATACAAGGAAACATTTATTGATGCCCAGCAGACAAATACCTATACTTTATTTCCTTCATTGAATAAGTTTAATTTTAATTTCGAGGGAGGTTTTTATGGAAGTAATTTGCAATGCAAAACTGGCGACATGTTTATTATGCGTATGGCTGAAGTGTATTTGATTGCGGCTGAAGCGGAAGAACGTTTGGGAAATGGTGCAAAAGCAGCTGAGTATTTGAATGTTCTTCGTAAGCGTGCTTGTCGTAATGAAGCTGATTTCGAAGCTAATATGAAATTGACTACTGCCACAGAGGATGATGTGTTGGATGAATATGCTCGTGAATTGTGTGGTGAGTTTACCCGTTGGGCTTTACTGAAACGACATAAAGCTTTTGAAACTCGATTGCCTAAATATAATCCTCGTGCTGCCGCAAATTTTAGCCAGAAGAATTATTTACGTCCTATCTCATATACATTCTTAAATCAGATAGAGAACTCTGCTGAATACGGTACTAATGGTTATTAATATAGCTTTTTGATAATGACATAAAAGGGGGATATTTCCATTTCGAAAAGTATGTATTTTTTATAAGTGATTGAGAATGAGATAAGTTTTTATCTCATAAAAAGAAGAGGTTACGAATTAGAAATAAACAGAATGTAGCATCCTGCTGTGATTTGCATAACCATCCAAAGAACTCTTTCGGTTGCAAAGGTACGATATTTAATCGGGGATAAAGAATGTTTTAAGATTTTTTATCCTCGATTTTTTGGATAAATCTGTTTTTATTAAACCATATTCTTCTCTATTCTTTGCTGTTTCCATTTCAATCCATTCAAACTTATGTGGAAATGGTTTCTGTTTTTTGAATGGTCTATTTCGTTTGCATATTCTCATCCTTTCGTGTGTTTTGTATAAAAGTCAGCCGTCGTCGAAGAAAGACAGTCCTCGTACCTCAGACTAACTTCCTCCGACTATGGCACGGCAAGAAAAATCCTTGGCAGTATGCCTTGAAATGCTTCAAGACTATACTGCCAAGGACTTTTCTTTGTTTGCCGTGCTGACAACGGCTGATTTTTATAGCCACAACTCGCAGTTCCATTTTTATCGCACAATCCAAACGACATGAAACAGTGGTACGCCACCCTTTCATGTCTCAGTAGTACGGCATGAGGAAAAGTGCTTCTTTTTGTCGGTTGCAGGCTAACCGATCAAAAGAAACACCATTCCTTGATTTGCCGTACCATTTTGTTTGCATACTCCACCGCAAAAAAGAAGTCATTGATGTAAACCTCAACGACCACTTTCATGCTTGGCTGCACAGCCTTGGAGAAAACCCGATGCAAGAAGCATGGATAAGCCATACTCTTCTTTCACCGGAATTTCTCTGAAGGCTGTGCCATTCTTGTATGCGATTTCCATTTTCCTAAAAACATTTGCAAGACAGTAATTGTATCCATTTCTCAGAAATGAGTATGCGATAATCGTGCAGTCCAAAAACTTCCGTGAAGTTTCTATTTTCATTTGCCGCTCTGATTTTCTTTCCTCCACATGGTCTTTCCTTTTGGCATCAACCGTTATCGTGCAGGTGCAAAGGTATGGCAGCGGGCTTTGGAAATAAAAGGTCGAGCCTTCGGTTTTCGAAAAAATCTCCACACCGTTGGGTAGTATTTTTCCGAAAAACCTTGTATTTCCAGCCTCGCCGCCCTTGAAAGGCACCTGAAACGAAACGACCGATGCGACAGGAAGACGCAAAAAAAAATGTCGGAAAAGGGAGCGACAAAAAGGTGAAGAAACGAGAACTTCCCTTCAGTTCCTGGAACCGCAAATAAATTTAATTCAAGGCTATATGACAACAAACATCAACATAACACAGACTTGGTGGAGATTACTCTCCGCAGTCGGCTCAACCCTCATCACTTTGGTGGCTTGGTTGGGATATATGGCTCTCTGCATGGTCGGTGAAGTCATATTGGGAATTGTGAAGTTCATCTTCGGCATCATCATTTCCATTCTTTCTATGGTGGTACTGATTGGAACATTCATTTGGTTATTGACACTTTAAGCATACAAGAATATGGGAACAAAAAGACATTCAAAGACTGCATCACAGCAGTGCAGATATTATGAGGTGGACAACATCTTTGAGTATATGGTGGACACATACATCAATGGTAACATCACATCATTCAAGGACATCTACCGAGAGTTGAACAAGGGCGCAAGACGTGATTTTGTGGACTTCATCTTCAACGAGGTGAACCCTAAATACACGATTGAGCTAATCAAGCAAACCATTTAATGAGCAAGCGATATGAACAGAAGCATTGAAGCGATACCTACATGGGCACTCTGCTACATCATCAATGGCGATGCAAGCGGACTGACTGACGAGGAAATCCGTATGGTGGACGAAGCCATGCGCAAGAACAATATAGAGATAGTAAGTCCAAGATACAACGAGGACATGTGCACAGAACCTTACTTCAGCCATTATCCGTTCTTCGGACTGCCTACAGAAGTTGAGGACTGCGACATCATCTATCACGAGTAACAACCCCTTTAACAACATCAGACATGAACACTACAGAATATTTCAAGAGAACCATACAAGCCTATTTGGAGGAGCGTGCTATGGAGGACGAACTCTTTGCAGCCAAGTATGACAACCCCGACAAGAACATAGACGATTGCGTGACCTATATCCTTAATTGGGTACAGAAGAGCGGTTGCAACGGCTTTTGCGATGACGAGATATATGGGCAAGCCATCCACTACTACGAGGAGAAGGACATCGAGGTAGGAAAACCATTGAACTGCCAAGTGTCTGTTAACCACCACATTGAACTCACAGAGGAGGAGAAGGCACAGGCAAGACAGGAAGCCATCCGCCAATATCAGCAAGAGCAGATGAACAAGATGCGTAACAGAGATACCGCCAAGCGCACCTCACAGAGAACGGAAACAGAAGTACACCAACCATCATTATTCGACACGTTATGAAACCAAGAACGAAATATCAGAAGCAAGTCGTAACCTCAAACAAGGGGTTACGACCTATCAAGGGAGCGCAAATGCAATGGGCATTCCGTGAATGTCTTGACCACTATGCCTTTCAGTTGAAGCACGGACAGACCACTTGCATGGACTGCGGACACACTTGGACTACGGACGAGGATGCGGACAAATGTGTCTGCCCGAAGTGTAAGGCAAAATTGGAAGTGCAGCGCACCAAGCGACAGAAGGCAATGTCTTCTACCTATTTCAGCGTACTCACTGAGCGTAAGGGACTGCAACTTATGCGAGCATATCAGATGAAAGCATACTACCGCAAGGGACAAAAGGCAGACATTTATTGTTGGGAGGTGGCACGCTATTGGATGAACGAGAAAGGCAAGGTGGAGGTTATGGCACGCAAGCGCACAATGGGTATCTATATGGACACGTTCTGCTACGACTCCGACATTGAACTGCGCAGGGACAACACCACCTATCAGCATATTGCTTCATTTCCGGTCTGCCCCGATATGAAAGTCATTCCTCAGATATGGCGCAACGGCTTTGACGGAGCGTTTCACAGCATCGAACCGCTTACATTGTTCAAGGCGATGCTGACAGACCACCGCATCGAAACGATGATGAAACAATGTCGTTACGGACACGTCCGCCACTTCATAGACCATCCACGGCACTTGGAAACTTGTTGGAATGCCTACAAGATAGCCAACCGCAACCATTACCTTATTACAGACATCGGCAAATGGGCGGACTACATCTGTATGTTGGTAGAAATGGGCAAGGACATCAGAAGTCCACATTACATTTGTCCCGACAACCTTGAAGCCGAGCACGACAGAATATCCGAGAAAATCAGAGCCAAGAAAGAAAAGGAGCGTACCGAGGAGGAGATACGCAAGGCATTGAAGAACGAGGACAAGTTCAAGGAAATGAAGAGCCGTTTCTTCGGTTTGATGTTCACGGACGGCAATATCGTGGTGAGAATGCTTGAAAGCGTCAGGGAGCACGTTCTTGAGGGTAAGGCGATGCACCATTGCGTAGGCAGCGGTACAAACTACTCACTCAATCCCGACTGCATCATCTTCTCTGCAAGAATAGCCGAACAAAGAGTTGAAACAGTGGAGTTTTCACTCGAACAGATGAAAGTCGTACAATGCCACGGACTACAGAATAAGGACACCGAGCACCATGCCGACATCATCAACTTGGTGAACAGCAATGCAAGACTTATAGAGCAACGAATGGTTGCAACGACATAACACCACATTATTATAATTTAGGCGGAGCGATGAAAATTCGTTCCGCCACTTTCTTCATGAGCCGAGGAGCGGAAAGAAAGTGGCAAAGAACCGTTTTTTCCTTATCTGCGATGCTTGCAGAATAACAAAGGACAGCCCAAATCAAAAGGACTGTCCTTTATTCATAAATCGTTTTTTTCTGTTCCTTGGGAGATAGTCCCATCTGGCGATTGATACTTTTGCTTACTAATGCGGCATAATGCCGTCCTGTGGATTCAGTGGCAAGCTGAGATTTTAGCCGTAGTCTTTCTTTTTCATTGGCGTACTCTTAATTTATTGTCAGAGGCGATACGACTTGAGACCTTCATCGAATGCAGCCTTGATTTCGGCTGCATAGGCATTGAAGTGTTCGTTGATGATGTTATCCACATAACTTGCAATGGAAATCTTTCCCTTGCCTACGATACTGACAAATTTAGTCACACGCTCATGAATGTCCTCGCTGATGCCAACATGTCTGCCATATCTTGCGGTAAAACCTGCATTTGCCATGAACTTACCGACATACTGCTCAGCACGCTCTTTCTCCATTCTGTCGATTGGCTCAAATTCACCCACATCATAATTCTCATATGCTGCATCTTCATCAAAACACTCCTCCTTGTCGGAAATAGTTGACGATGTACGGTCTTGAAATGTCTCTTCAAGACAAGCGTCAATCTGTTTACCAACTTCCTCCATTGTCTCTTCATAATTTCTCATGAAAGCCTCATACAACTCCTTGGAATCTGTCGAAGTGAGTTGTCCTTTACCACAGTTTTTTGTTTTGTCTGCCATAATCATTCTTTTAATTGTTATACAAATTCTCTGCTATTGAAATACTTGTTGACTATTGAAAATCCAACCTCAACAGTTTTTGTCAGATACCTGACATATGCAATTCCATCAACGCATCTATTTTGCGTTTAATAATCTTTGAGCGTTCTGCGATTTCAGCTTGTAGCTTTTCGCTGTCCATTTCCGAGAATATTTTGCCCACATGTGCAAATCTATCCTTTGTTGCATTGTTCTCTTCTGTTCTTTCCATAATTCTCCTTATTAAATTGTTATACAAAGTCGAGGATATTGAAGTCCTCTATACTGTCTGGCACCTTAAACTCTTTCTTTGGCTTGGAAATCTCTACAATCTTGTGAGTTTGCAAGTAGAAGGTGACGTAATCATGGATGTTCTTCTTGCACTCCTCGCTGTTCTCCATGAATTTCTCATAGAATTGGTTGCCATCCATCTCATGGAAAACCTTGCCTGCATGTCTTTTCTCCTTGTCCGTTGCTTTCGGTGCCTTGACGGTATTCACAGCTGCGTCAATGTCCTCAAAACTTGACCCTTTGGCTTGTGGCACATCGGCATCTCCCTCATTATCAGAATATTTCATACCAATATCTTCTATGCGAACATTCGTAAACACGTCATCAAGCTGTTCGTCAGAAATCCGTGCCGTACTCTTTGGAGAATCGTCAAATGTCACGTCATTATCCGATACGGACATGGATTATGTTTGTTTTTGTTCCGTTTCTTCTTTCTTCCGCAGTTGGGACAATTTGAAAAGACTTTTGCCTACAAGTGCCATCGGGTCGACAGGCGGTTTTTTCTCCTTTTCCTTGCCGTTCGCAACTTCAAGGAGCAACTTGTTGTAAAAATAGATAGTCCAAACATTGAATGCAGCCAAGACTATCAAGAATATAGTTTCCATTGTCATGCTTGTTCCTTTTTGTTACACATTCCAATCGTCAATCTCTTTTCTCAGCAAGCCGTTGATTTCTTCCTGGTTCTCTTCAAGATGTCTCTCAAGAATAAGGTCGATGTAACCACCGACTGTCAACTCATGCTTTGCGAGCACACTGACTATTCTTGAAATTCTCCTGTGTATCTCACGGCTGATATAAACGCATTGACGAGTCTTTATCTCGTTTCGCTTGAAGAATGCCGAATCGTAACTTTCCGAAGAAGCCTTGGGAGGCTTGCGTGAAATTGGCGACTTATCGTTCTGCGAGCATTTGGACTTCCAGCCAACCTCTTCTTTCTCTTCGGTATCTTTCACTTGGGATTGGGAAGCTCCGTCAAGAATGGATGCCGTTGTCGTGCCAATCTTGCTCTTGCCAATAGAGGCAATGAGCAGATTTTCATCTATTGCGTCAGTGTTGATTTTTCTGCTTACCATAGGCTCATGTCTTTATGATTTCACAAATCTCGTCGGACAACTCCTTGATGCCACTCCCTCGCAACAGGTTTGGGTCTGATGGAAAGATGGTGGAACGGAACACTGCCTTTCTGTTCTCCGACAGCTCTCTTCTGAAACGTTTGCTGTCTGGCAGTCGTGTGTTGAGAACCGAATAGTCGAGAGACTTGAACATACCTTCATATACATCATACAAACTCGTGCGTTCTCGTTTGTCAACCATTGTCCAAAAGAAAGCAAGTTTCTTGGTGACCGACCAACCCTGTGTCAAAAAGTTGTCGTGGAACAACTGCATGAAGCTCATTGCGCTTTCTACAACAAAGCGGTCTGCGCTGACGGGTACAAAGATGTAATCCATCTGAGACAAGGTCTTCATGACACCCTCACTTTTGATAGTCCCAGGCATGTCAAAGAAGATGAAGTCAAGTTTAACCTCTGTTTCATTCAACACTGTCTCTGCGTCGTCAAGCGCATTGACAGCATTGCTTCTCGTTACGCTGAAGGACTTCTTGCCCAGCTTTTTGAAATGCTCACAGGCTTGCGCCTTGAAATAGTCGCTGCTTTTGATGAGTTCCAGTTCCTCGTCTCGCAGGTCTGCAAGGTTGTATTGTGGCTCGTCACAGTCTATGACCGCCACATTGTAACCCTTGACATTGTGAAAGTAGTTGGCTACAAGAGCCGTGATGGTGGACTTTCCTATTCCGCCTTTCTGTGTTGCGAACGCAACAAATCTTGTATTACTCATATCGTTAACTTTTTAAATTGTTGATTACTCGTTTCTATGATTTCCTGCCAATTCAAAGATATGAACACTTTGATGTCCATGTCTATCGGTCATTGCTCCATTATGGAGACCTTGAACTGTTGCAATGCTTCATCATTTCCATACGACAGTACGACAGTGAATCAGTAAGTCTGTACGTCAGTGGAGCATCATGGATGCAAAGAGACGCTGCAATAGTGACAGGCTTATTCGTTGCTGCAAATGCTTGTTTCATCATATTTTCAAATCATTGGTTCAATGTTTCGGCTGCAAAATAACAACGAAATTTCCCAAAAACAATGGTTTTCAAATCCTGTGGCAGCATGTTGCCGATAGTTGCAGTGGTTGTCTGGGGTAGCATTGTACAAGGGCGCATTTTTAGCCGTAATTTTGCACCCGAAAGGCAAAGCAATGGATAGCGCATCCATATCGTTCCGACAAGAACAAGGCTTGATGCTCCGCAAAGGACAAGATTTCCCGAACAGCTTCCATTCGGGATGGGACAGCTTCTTACGAAGGCTAACTTCAATCCACCCTAAGCGGATTTTTATGTCCTCAAAGACATAGCAAGGTATGTTTTGAGTTACTCAAAACCTTTGGAGTTACTCTCCAAAGACCTTGCCCTGCCGGGTTGGTAGCCTCTCCGAAGTCGGGCTCCCCATGTTCCAATCTGACGATAGTTTGTGCAATTCCATTATTGCCGCATGTACCACTTAATCCATTTTAATATGAACACAGAAAGAAAACGAGGGGGACGAATCCCCAAACTGAACTCGAAGTCGCACCATGTGATGCTTCGGTTCGACGATGACGAGTGGATGAAATTCTTCGTCATGTATGAGCAGACTGATGTGAAGGCAAAGGCTGTTTTTGCCAAGGCACGCATCTTCGGCGAGCCGTTCAAGGTGCTGCGCGAGGACAAGACATTGGTGGAATACTACACCAAGCTTTCTTCTTTTCACTCGCAGTATCGAATGATTGGCAACAACTACAACCAGGTTGTCAAGGAACTCCGTTGTCATTTCTCAGAGAAAAAGGCGATGGCTTTGCTCTATAAGCTGGAGAACTGCACCAGGGAACTGGTCTCTCTTACCCGTGAGATTGTTGAACTAACCCGTAAGTTTGAGGATAGATGGTCGCAAAGATAAGTTTCGGAAGTTCATTGTATGGCGCACTGGCATACAATGGTGAGAAGATTAACAAGGAAGAGGGAAAGCTCTTGGCAACGAACAAGATCTTCGATGATTGTTCGGGAAAGACGAGCATCACCAATGCCTTGCGTGATTTCCAGCGATACCTTTCTCCGCATATCAGAACAGAGAAGCCTGTCGTGCATATCTCCCTGAATCCGCATCCTAATGATGTGCTGACGGATATGGAGATGGAGAACATCGCACGGGAATACTTGGAGCGCATGGGATATGGCAACCAGCCATACATGGTTTACAAGCATGAGGACATCGACCGTCATCACATGCACATCGTGACCATCCGAGTAGATGAAAACGGCAAGTGTTTGGATAGCCGATACAACTACCATAGGAGCAAGGCTATCACCCGTGACTTGGAGGAGAAGTACAATCTCCACAAGGCAGACCGCAAGCAACGCCAGGCAGACAATCCACTCCGCAAGGTGGATATAAGCCAAGGCAATGTGAAAAAGCAGGTTGCCAATACCGTAAAATCTCTCTGCGCTACCTACAGGTTCCAGTCCTTAGGCGAATACCGTGCACTTCTTTCCTTATATAATATATCCTTGGAGGAGGTCAGAGGCGAAGTTGGCGGTCGTGAGTATCATGGTTTCGTCTATTCTGCCACTAACGGACAGGGCAATAAGGTAGGAAATCCTTTCAAGGCTTCAAAAATTGACAGGTCTGTCGGTGCGGAGGCGATAGAAAAGCGGTTCGCTTATTCTGCCAAGAAGTTTAGGGAGGACAAAAAACTCTCCGAGATGACCCGTCATAGCGTGGAAGCAGTCTTGAAGCAGACGTACCATAAGGATAAGTTCATAGAACTGCTGAAAGCAAAGGGCATTGATGTTGTTTTCCGCCATACAGCTGACGGCCGTATCTACGGAGCAACATTCATTGACCACCGCACCCAAAGCGTGTTCAATGGTTCAAGGCTTGGAAAGAATCTTTCTGCCAATGCCATTCAGGAGCACTTCTCCTTGCATTACGAGAATGAGCAACCGATACCGCTTACCATTCCAACGGAAGATGGCGTTGTCTTGGAGAAGGAACTTCAAAGCTCAGGATTGTTCGACGAGTACGGCAGCGGTCTTGGACTTATGTCTGGAGGAGGTTCATCAAATGAGGCACAGGAAGCAGCATTCGACAGAGAACTACGCAGAAAGAAAAAGAAGCGCAAAGGGCGAAGCCTTTAGTTGTATCATCAAGATTGGCTTTCTTGAACAATGGAGAAAGCCAGCTTTATGTAAAATCAAAGTATAACTTCAAAATAGAAAAACAATGGCACAAGAAGATGATTTGAGAGCATTGGGAAAAATTATGGATTTTCTCCGTGCCGTGAGTATCATACTCGCAATTATGAATGTGTATTGGTATTGCTATGAGGCAATGCACATGTGGGGAGTGACAATCGGGGTTGTTGACAGAATCCTTATCAACTTCAACCGTACAGGTGGAAAATATTTTATATCGCAGTGACACTGTTTGTTTATGAAAAATATAATTGGTTAACTAAATCTCCAATATCACAGGATAGTGATCCCCACCCTTCATATGATATCCTCGTACATATGTTTTTAGCTGTAATCTGCTATCGATAAGGAAATAATCTAATTCTCGACCTGAAATATGTGTTGGCATACCACAACAGGCAAAATAAGCACTATTTCCCGGCCTACTTCTGGTACCTGTGGTCATTATTCTTAAATTATCTGATAATTCGCTTGGCGTTGAATTCATATCTCCGCCAATGATGAAAGGAGATACTGCATGGCGTACTAAATCTCTTATATCTCCTACAGCACCAGACCCAGATTCGCAATGAAGGGTATAAATGTTACATCCATTATAATTTAAACAAATTGCGGATCGGCCTGTTCCTGATATCAGATAATGTATTGATGCTACAAAATTCAAATCCGCAATGATACAAGTATTACATCTCTGATTATAAGCACCTGCATGTTCTACCACAATATAGTGGTATCTACCACTATGTTGTGCAGGCAGTATGAATTTACCACATTCTTGTATCATAACAACATTACATTGTTCTATTGTTAATAGATGATTCAATATATTTAATTTAATAGCATCATTAAGAGGATTTCCTTGGGAATTCCATGTACAAATTTTCATATGGCTATTTTTAGATGTTTGATGCATTTATTATGTTTTCATAATAATTGTTATCAAATTTGAACGGGACTTTATCCATCCCGTTCTATATGTTTATACTCTATTTACTGCTTTCTGTATTTATAGGCTCGATACATGATGCCATTATATCCATCAGTTTAGACAGACCTTCGGTCTGCGGCTGCTGGCTGGCAGAAACATGTATCTGGTATTTTGCCGTTTGGTTGGTCATGCGGGTGTTCTCGCGGGCGGTTGTGACTTTGCCGCTGATTTCCGCATTTATAAACCAATGCTTTGCAGAAGCTTTTGTCTCTACTTCTGCGTTGGTAGTGCTTTTTACGTTTGATGTATCGGTAACCTCCATCTGGAAATCGACATCCACGCGATCTATGAGCAGGGAAGGAATAGGCACCAATCCTATAAACGGAGCCTTGACACTTTGTGACATTGTTGTCATTTTTCCATCCTGCTGTATCGGTCTTTTAATATCGAATTCCAATACACGAGCTGTTTTACCGTCTTCATCAAAAGCAATTTTCTGGTAGAAATTCCATGCTGTCGCTGCCAATTCCTGTTGAGCTTCGGCTGCTGCAATAAGCGGTGCTGCAATCAGTTCCCGCATGGGAAGCCCCTTAAAATTGTCAGTCACATTCGGATCTCCAAGTACAGGGGATGTACCGTTATTTTTAGTCTCTTCCAATGCAGCGGAAATAATCTCTTTCGCTTGCCCGCTTATATTTTCTGCATATTCTTGTTGCCCTTGGTTCTTTGTTTCTTCTGCCATAACATTTGAATTTTGAAATTGTTAGATGTTTTTTACAAAATCGTCAATGATTCGGGAAATACTCTCCGGAGTCTCCTGAACTTTAAAATTGACGCAAACCTCCATGACATCATCTGTATCTGGTTTTATGTTGCTCATCTGCATCTGGAGATTGGCTCTGTGCGGACTGGATAACAGCAAGTTGTTTTCCGGAATCTGTGATTCCACGCTTCCGACCTTCGCCTTGAACTTTATCTGCACATTATCCATTGCAAGATAATGATGGGATATCAAGGCTATAAGTGGAATATCAATAGTCTTGTCTCCAACCATGATTTTTTTTGATTGGAACGTATTTGCGTTATTTGCATTTGTTCCTTCAAAAAGTCTGGTCAGATTTTGTATCTGATGATTCTGTAATGTATCTTGTGCACAGTTTACGGCGTACTGCAAACCATTCATAATATCAGAGAATGAATTGGTTTGAACACTGTCCGGCTCATCGTCATTATTTTTCTTGCCTCTGTGAAAAAGTTCCATGTTTTTAATTTAAATACTTGATTTGTTGTCTTTAATGAGCACCAATCTTGACAATGTCCGGCTTACAGCTTCCATATTTACACTGGAGACTATATTATTATTGACAATGCCTTGATGCCAAAACCAATATGGTGGATTCTCCGTGTGTTCCATCACGTCCTCCTTTCTTTATTGGGGTTATACTTCGGTTCTTTCCGTTGCGGGCGGAACTTTTCCGCCCGCAACGGCTTACTGCTTCCTCAAGGTAGGCAATGCTCCTTTAAGTTCGTAACGCCACTTTGAGCCTGCGTTCTGCAAGGCGCGGTTCATGGCATCAACGGCATTCTGCCAGGTAACGTAAGTGCCGTCCACCTTCGTAGATTCGGGGGCGGTCTTATAGCCTCGTTCCTGATTGTTCTTCCAGTAGCAGGCGGTCACGGTGGTGTAGTTATCTCCCAACAAGCCGAAGATATGTACATTGCCGGTGCTACTACCTGTACTGGTTACGTTGCCCGTGGCATAGCAGGCACGAACGCCTTTTCCTCCGTTCATTCCCACCAGACCGCCGCCAGAGATATTCTTTTTGGGGGCTATTTCTATGATCACGTTGCCCGTGGCATAGCAAGCGGTCAGGGTGGCACCCCCATTCGTCTGACCTGCCACACCGCCGGCAAAGCCCGAACTGCGATTGCTTGTTATCTGTACGTCCTCCATCATCACGTTCTTCACCGTACCAGCATAACCGATAGAGCCGAACAGACCCACAAATTGGTCATTTGTCGTAACGGTCAGCCCCTTGATGGTATGACCGCCACCGTCGAAGGTGCCGGTGTATTTGTTGCTGAAACTTGTGCCTATCGGCGTCCAGTTTTTGCCTGTGAGGTCAATGTCTGTGTCGAGGGTAATGTTAATGTCGCTCTTACCTCCGTTCACTAATTCGGCTATATTCATCAGGCCATCGGCGGAGGTCACGGTGTAGCTGCCGTTGCTCTCTATGGTATAGCCCAGGTCTTTTGCCGCAGCGAGGGAGACGGTGTAGGTATATTCACCGCCCGCCTGCCAGTCGGTAGCATTCTTCATCTTATAAACGAAGGTCTTGCCGTTAGTGAAGGTGCAGACGATGAAGGTCGTGCCAGCTGCCACACTTTGCGGGGCTACAATGGCGGTGTAGGTGTTGCTGCCCTTGTCATACGGGACGATTATATCCGGGTTGTCGCCTTCGGTGGAGAGGCCCGTCAGTCGCACGGATACCAGCCCCTCGGTGTAGTCCGTCAGAACGATGGTCACTCGCGCCGTGCGGTGGGTGAAGCGGAGCGTGGGGCTACCGTAGGTCACCGTCTGCCCGTTGGCTACGATGAGGTCGCTGCCCTCAAAGTCTTTTTGGGCACTTTGGTTGGCTTTTACCTTTACCGCAGGTGGAGTTGTCTCGCCAGCGGTGTAGGGCCACCACGCTGTGACGGTGATGTTGTTGTGGTTGGTCCAGTAGTACGGGTCGGTGGAGGTCAGCGTGGCGCTGGTGGGGTCGGCGGTGGAGGGCGTCACGTTGTATGCCTTCACCGTGCCGTCCATCAGGACTGCCACACTCTGCACACCCGTCCAATTGCCGTCCGCTGGGGCACGGGTGGCGGCGATGGCTGTCGCGGCTGGGTTCAGCCCCGTGGCGGTGAAGACGATGGGTGTGCCTTCCGCCCCTTCCGGTAGGAAGCCCGCTTCGTCCTGCGTGCAGGCGGCGAGTGAGAGGGCGAGCGCTGCAAGTGCAAAAAATCTTGTCTTCATTATATCTGTTGTTTTATTACTCTGGTTCTTTCCGTTGCGGGCGTAACTTTTCCCCCCGACGGTTTACTGCTTCATCAAGGTAGGCAATGCTCCTTTAAGTTCGTAACGCCACTTTGAGCCTGCGTTCTGCAAGGCGGTGTTCATGGCATCAACGGCTTTCTGCCAGGTAACGACAGAGCCGTCCACCTTCGTGGCTCCGGTGCTTCTCCTATTGTAGCCGATATCTTGTTCATGATTGTTCTTCCAATAGCAGGCGGTCAAGGTAATGTAGTTATCTCCCAAAAAGCCGCCGATATGTACATAGCCAGTGCTACTACCCGTACTGGTTACGTTGCCCGTGGCATAGCAGGAAAGGAGGCTTACTCCGTCGTTGAATCCTACCAGACCGCCGCCAGAGATATTCTCTGTGCGGTCTATTTCTATGATCACGTTGCCTGTGGCATAGCAAGCGGTCAAGGTGGCACCAAAAATCGTCTGACCTGCCACGCCGCCGACATTGATCGTTCCCTTCACTGTGGCAGAGGAACTGCATCCGGTGATGGGACGGTCCCTTTGAACACCCACCACACCGCCGACGCTCACCGTGCCGCTAATGCTGCCCGACACCGAGCAGTTTTCAATGGTGCCCCAGCTAAATCCTGCCACGCCGCCGGCATAACCCAACCTGTGATTGCATGTTATCTGTATGCCCTCCATCACCACATTCTTCACCGTAGCGGCGCCATTATTGAAATTACCGAGATAGCCGAACAGACCCGCATATTTGTCATTTGTCGTAACGGTCAGCCCCGTGATGGTATGGCCGCTACCGTCGAAGGTGCCGGTGTATGAGTTGTCGTAGTCTGTGCCTATCGGTGTCCAGTTTTTGCCTGTGAGGTCAATGTTTTTGTCGAGGGTAATGTTTATGTCGGTCTTACCTCCGTTCACTAATTCGGCTACATTCATCAGGCCGTCGGCGTTATAGACCGTGTAGGTATTGGTGTTGCTGTCGTAGATGTAGCCCAAATCCTCGGCTGCGCCGCTCTCGCCGCCGCCGTCAACCCAGCTGCCGATGGTGCAACCCTCTAACGTTAGGCCGGTGGCGTTCACCTTGACGGTATATTTATAGCGGGTGCCCGCCTCTAATACGACGTCGTTTTGCGGACGGAAGTAGAAGGTGCCGCTGCCGAGTTCCACCCGGATGAACGGCCTGCCTGCCGCAACGGTCTGCGGGGCGGTCAGTGCCTCGTAGGTGTTGCCGCTTGCGTTGTAGGTCTTGATGGCAGTCGGGTTGCCGTTATCGGCTGACAGGCTCACGAGTCTCACTGTGGCACCAGCGACGCTCGTGAATCCCGTGCCGGGATTCAGTTCGATTGTCACGCGTGCCGTGCGGTGGGTAAATTCAAGAGTCGGGTTGTTAAATTCCACCTTCCGGTTCTCAGCAGAGATGAAATCGCTGTTCTGGAAGTCAGCCAGTTTGCTTTGGTCTTCTGCCACCTTCACGGCAGGCATCTGTGTGATGTCGGCATTGTCGAAGGGCCACCATGCCGATATGGTAATCGGGTCGCGGCTGGTCCAGTAGTACGGGTCGTTCTCGCGTGAAAGCGTGGCACTCTTGAAATCGGTAGAAGCCGTTACGGTGTATTCCTTTACCACATCGCCCATCTTGAGTGCCACGGAAGTGACGCCCTGCCAGTCGCCGTCCACAGCGGCACGGGTGGAAGGGGCTGCCAGCGGCGTTGCTTCTACGGACAATCCGGTGGCACGGATGACGACGGGGTATTCACCTTCGGGCAGACAGTTATCGCCAGCAAGTTCGTCCTGCGTGCAGGCGGCGAGGGCGAACAGCAGTGCAGTGGCTGCGGGGATAAATAATCTATGTCTCATAATTCTTCATTCTAATCGATTAATTATTAACATCCTACAGGTCAGCACCCACATCTCCACCGTCTATATCGTTCCACTTTGCAATGGTGGCTTCGCTGACTTCAAGGACTTTGTTGCGTACCTTGACGGTATAGGTATAGTTGTTGCCCGCCAGCAGTGCGCCATCGGGCATGGTGAGTGTGGCATGATATTCCTGACCTTTGTAATTCACAACCAACGGCAGGGATGCAACTGTCTGCGGGAAGAGGATGATCGATGACGTGAGATTGCCGTCTGCCAGATTCATGGTCAGTTCTCCGGTCTGTAGTCCGTTGTCTGCGGTGGCAATACCGTCGGCCGTGTTGAACGTACCGGTGAGTAACAATCCGTCCAGCGTGTAACGTTCAGGCTTGACCACGCTGAAATTCACGCCGTCGCCCGCCTCGAAGGTAAGGCTTATCTGGCTCATGCGGTGGTGGAAGGAGTTGTCTTCACCGCCTTTGGCGGTTTTGTCGGTGAAGCTTACTACCGGGTTGTTTTTGTCTCCCGTGGCTCCTGAAGCAAAGAGGAAGTCGATGGCAGGCTGGTTTTGCTGCGCCGTGGCATCGGTCGTAGCTGTGAGGATGCCTCCCGCCGCGTTGTACGGATAGTAGGCACGGAAAGTATGGGTCTTTGCATCTTCGATATAGATAACCTTTCCTTCTGCCTCAAATTTCCCGTTTTTCAGGATGAAAGGCACGTTGCCGTACTGGGAATCGTTGCCGATGTCGGTGATGCCGATACGGTCGCCGCCAGTCCAGGTGGTTCCGCTGGCGCGGGTGGCGGGGGCGATGTTGGCGGTAAACTGGGCGGCCACGGGGTCACCGTTCAGGTTCTCGTTGTCGTTGTTGCAGGCTACCAGTGCGAGGGCGAGCGTCGCAAGTGCAAAAAATCTTGTCTTCATTATATCTATAATTTTATTATTTACAAATCAGCATTTACATCATCACCTTTCACTTCTTCCCAGCCGTTGATTTCGGCTCCGTCCACTTCCATGCCTTCGGGAGTCTCAACCAGCGTTCCGCCGAGGGTCAGCGATTTGCCCTTTCCGGTGTTGAACTCCTTGAGAGCTTCTGTGAGGTCGCTTTTCAGCGTGGTGGGGCTCGGGTTGCCGTCCGCATAGCGGATTTCAGCCGTCAGCAGTTGTTCCGTACCGGTCACACCCAGCAACCGCACCGTGGCTTTCCACTTGCCGGCATCGTCACCTTCGGTTATCTTGGTGAAGGGCAGCACGACGTTTGAAGCGGCTCCGTAGGTATCGGTAGCGAAATCGAGTGTTCTGGCTGCACCCGTCAGATGGGCAACAATCTCCGTGATGCGTCCGGCGGCATCACCCGTCGGTTTGACGACAAGCGTCAGTTCGCGTACCTGCTGCTTCATTGCAGCGGTCAGCGGATAGTCCTTGTCTTTCTCGATGCTCATCTGTTTCGTATAGGTGAAGAACCATCCCGGGGCATTGTTCACAAAGGCATCCGTGCCTGCTCGGTTTCCCGTGGCTGCGGCAATGGTGGCGGTGGTACCATTTACCGTGATTCCTTCAGCTGGGTTCCACACCGCAAGGGTGTAGCTGCCTGGAGCAAACAGATGGTCGGGGGCATGGGTGGCGGAAGTCTCTGTACCCGTATAGTCGCCCATGGTGACCGTCCACGTGGCAGGTATGTTGATACCCTCACCGCAGGCCGACCAGTCGGCTGTCACCGCAATCTTCCCGTAGTCGGGATGCGGCGTGTCATAAAGCGTGTCCTTTACGCAGGAAGAGAGTAGCACGGCGGCTGCCATTCCTACCATATTTATATATTGTCTTGCTTTCATAGTCTATTCCTCCGTATTAGAATAACTTCCATACCAATGTCACACCGGCGTTGATGGGGCCACACCAATTTTTTGTCTCGTTGCCACAGCGCACGCGCACACCATCGATGACTTCATATTTTTCGAAATCGGCATTCAGGTAGCCCAAACCGAGGTTGAAATCAAGAGCCAGTGCCTTGTTCAGCCGCAGCTGATAGCCGGCGGTGATGCCGCCACCCATCAGGTCGCCCTGCTTGCCTGTTTCGGAGAGCTTGTAGTTGAACTGTCCGGCCTTGAACATCGCACCCAGATACCAGGCTTTCTTCTCACCCATGTAATAACGTATTTCCGGAGCCACTTCCCAGAGTGCATAGCGACGGTCTTTGTCATTCCAACTCCAAGAAGTCCACGAGCCGTTTACGGCAATGCCCCACGATGGGCAGATGCGCCATTCAAGTCCTAAATCGGGTGTCAGGGTAGCCCAGCGCAATAGGTTGGCACGCAGGGAGAGATGATAATCATTTGTGATTTTAGTTTCCGACGGCGTGCCGGCAAGTGTATTTTGTAGAGCAGCTTTCTCGGCTTCTGCCTTTTCAGCGGCAAGTCGGGCTTCTTCCGCCTTGCGCTGCTCTTCGGCACGCCGTTCCTGTTCGGCACGCTTCTCGGTTTCTAAGCGTTCGGCTTCCGCCTTGCGTCGTGCTTCCGCTTCCGCATCCATCGCGGCTGTTTCCTTTGCGGGTACCGTTAGGCGCACGATTACAAAATCACCCCCTGTCGCATGATTGTGGGTAATGAAGTTTTCTTCCTTGATTTTCGCGCGTGTAATCAGTTCTGATTTTACTCGATTGGCACGAATCTTCGCCGTTGCAAGGTTCTCAGCTTCACCGCCCAGCGAATTGCAGTAGCCGTCAACCAGTAGCGGCAACTTGCCGTCAAAAATTGTTGCTTTACTGTTTTCGATACATTCCAACAGGCGGGCAAGTTCAGTGTCATTGCCATTCCAAGGAACGTAGAACATGTCCTTCTGCGGAACGAAGCGGAAGGTGTAGGTCGTGTCTGTTTTCTGCTGCGCAATGACAGGAAAAGTTACCGTCATCAGCCACAGAAACAAGGTAAGAAAAGTGATTTTTCTGCTCATATAAACTTGCATTTATTATCTTTGTCCTCTCCAAAGATAATAAATGTCATTCTATGCCCAAAAGATTAGAAAAACTTTTGCTGTAAAATTTTATAAATAATGTCGTTTGAGCATCTTTTTGTCGAATTAGCACTTTTTGAATTGTCGAATTAGCACTTTTTTGTCGTTTGAGCACTTTTTGGAAATGGGTTTCTGTGACCTTTTCCGATGTTTTTTTACTACACAATTTATTCCCGATTTGATTTTTTCCATTTGGCAGGCGTACATCCTTCTTTCTCGGAAAATAATTTGATAAAGTTACTTTGGGAAAGAAAACCAGAAGACTCAGCCAGCTTCTGTATATTGATTTCTGGATGCTCCTTCAGTATGTTTTTCGCATACTCCAACCGGAGACTGGTTATCCATTCGCGGAATGTCATTTTATACGTAGTCTTGATATAAGCGGAAAGATAGGTACGGTTCGTATAAAGTATTTCGGACAGTTCTTTTATGGTAAGTCCCTGCTGGACATAGCCGTCTGTCTTTATCCAGTTGTCAACCCTCTCTATAAATTCTGTATAGGACCTAGGAACTTCTTTCTCAAAAACTATTTCATGTTCAGTTTCCGAATTTGTCAGAAGTTCTTCTTCAGATTGTATATCCTGCTCAAACGCTTTTTCTACCTGTTCATAGAACAGCAGGTAGTTCTGATAGCTGTAGAAAAGATAGCTGTAGAACGGTATTGACGACAAAATCCAGATAAAAACATATTCGTCTGGCAGAAATGTCAGCAATCCGCATCCGACACCGAAGATAAGTGCCCAATAAGTGAATATGGAAAGCCATTCGATATATGCGCCTATATCATCCGCCTGAGTTTCATTGAAAATCCGAATGGCTCTACGGATATGCAATTATGACTCTGCGAGCTAAAACGACTCCAAAAACGACTAACCAGGCAGCTAAAGCAAATAAAGAGAATTTTTGCATGATTCCGCTTGGCAACAGGAACAACACAACTCCGGAAAGAGTTGAAAATATAATCCATAAAATGATATGTGTCCACACACGCCGTTTGGTAATGTAAAAACGATCAAGCAACATTATCAATGCCGAACTGAACAGAGAATAGCACAGAAAGTATGTGGACATGTTCATCAATATGGCAGAATCCGCATTTTTGAATCGGATACCAAAGAAGAAATGTACCGAATAGTTTGCTGAAAGCAGCAACATAGCTATACCCATAATCTGTCGGGAGCGGAGATAATTCTTGAAAATTTTCTTTTCAGGAGTCTTTGCAAACAAAAAATAAAAGCCGAAGAATAACATTAACGGCAGTGCGGTACAAAGTGAAAAACTGTATATAGATGGTTCCATTGTTATGCTTATTTAGTTTTGATACAAATTTTGATAAATTTCCGAATTATAAGCCAGTCGGGATAAAAAACAGAAATGAATATCACTGAGTGCTCGCTGCTTGAGTTAAAATGTCAAGACCGACTCACCTAAGATCTTGCATCAAATTGCTCTAAGTCACACGTTTCTTATTGAAATCAAATAATGAGAATGAAGTATTTATTTTTTTTCATTACAATTCTTTATAAGGATTATGTTCAGGAACCCTAATGAGTTCTTTTATATCAACTTCCAGACATTGAGATATCTGTATTAATGCTTCTAAAGGAGGTTGACAAGCATTAGTACACCATTTGGAAATGGTTGCTTGGTCTCTGCCAAGTTTCTCTGCAAGCCATTTGTTCGTTTTCCCCTTTTCTGCAAGCATAACTTTTATACGATTAAGATTTTTCTCAGCCATTGCGTATATTATTATTGTTTTCGGTTGCAAAGATACTCATTTTCCTCCAAATATCGTTTGTTTATCCGAAAATCATTATAAAAATCGGCAAATAATTTGCATAATTAGAAATTTTGCTAATTTTTGCATGATTTACAGTGACTCGTCCCATCTTCATCTTGCATACCACTATATTCTATTAAAATGAAAACAGATGTGCCTACTTATAATTTTCTTCTTTTGGAGTTGATTTATGAATATCAAAATCGGAAAAATTCCGCGTTATCCGTGTTAATTTTTGTTTTCTCATAATTTCATTTTGGGGGTACGGGATTTTGTTGTTCCTAATTTGTTTCTTTTGCTATTTTGTAATTCGGATTAGCATTGATTATCAGAACATTACAAACAATCAGTAAGATTGCGAAACAAAAATAGCGTACAGTGTACAACGACAAAAATCGTTCTCTCTGTACGCTATTAAATCTTATTAAAAAGATGAAAGATTCTAACTAGCATCTCTTGGCATCGTTCCGTTCATTACAATAATCATCGGATACTCGTTTTTTACTTGCTCTGCTTGGCACACCTTGCGGTTCACAACCTTACTGATAAGCCATTGTCTGAACAACAAGGCTTGATATGTATCCATTTGAAGTGCTATGGCGATAATCACTTCCATATCATAGACATTCGCAGAATATCCATTTTCAAGTTTGATGTATTGCGAATGCTGGAAGTCTTTCAGCCCACTTTGTTTCCAAATGCGCTTGATGGTATTCTTCACTGCTGTCCCTGTTACATTCAACAGTTCGGCAATCTCCCAAACTGTCATCCACACCTCACCATGATGTGGGGCGTAGATGACCATATCTTCTTGTATTGTTATCACTTGTCGTTTCATACTCTGCCATTTATAGTGTTAGTATTATCGTTGCAAACATTTTCAAACGTGAATTCCTCAATGTTATTTATTTGCTGAGACAACTTTTCCACGTCTTTGCTCAATTTTTCCTTGGTAATCTTGGCATACACCTGGGTTGTCTTTATGTCCTTGTGACCAAGCATTGAACTCACGGTTTCTATTGGAACTCCGTTGGAGAGGCAAACCGAGGTTGCGAACGAATGACGGCTCATGTGCCAGGAAAGCGGCTTGGTGATACCACATTTCTTTCCCAGTCTTTTGAGCGAATCCATACAACTTTTGTAGTTGGGTACTGGAAACACCCTACCGTCTTCACACAATCCACGATATTTTTCCATAATCTGCTTGGGATAGTCAAGCAGCTTGATGTTGGCTTCCGTTCCTGTCTTCTGTCGATGGATAACAATCCATTCACCTTCATCGAAAAATTCCTTGATGTTCTCTTCCTTCAAGTTGTACAGATCAATGAAAGCGAGACCTGTAAAACAACAGAACAGGAACAAGTCACGCACCATGCTCATCTTCTTTCTTGTGATAGGTGTCTCCATCAACAGATGAATCTCTTCTTTGCTCAGAAATTCTCTTGTGGTCTCTTCTTCCTTGTACTCATATCGTCTGAATGGGTCTTTTACAAGCCATTCATTATCTATGGCACGGAATACCATTGCACGGAGATTGCGGACAAACACCATCGCAGAGTTTATCTTCAAGTGCTTGTCGGTTCTGAGAAAAGTCTCGTAGTCTGTGATAAAAGGCAGCGATAACTCTTTCAGAGCAATATCCTTCACATGGTAATGCGCCTGCAAGAACTCGCCCACGTAGGCACACCCAATTCTATACTTCGTGTATGTACTCAAAGATTTCATGCCAGCCTTATATTGCTTTTCCATTTCATCACGGCTTTGAGAATAGACTTTCATCAGTGTATGGCAACGATACTCCAAGCCAAGAAAGGCGTTCTTCACCTTGTCGGCAGTGACGAAGTTGTCCCTGTCCATAATCTCCTGATAATGCTTACTGATACTCACACGCATCTTGTCCAATTTGCGGTTCACTTCCAAAGCCTGCATACTCTTACCTATCATGCGTCCGCCCTTGGTGTCCCACAAATCTGGATTGGCAGTTGTCTTGCAACTGAACTGCGCCTGTGTTCCGTCCACTGTGATACGTCCCATAACTGGAACAGTACCATCTTTCTTTACTACCTGTCTTTTGAGGTAGAAGATAATTGAAAATGTACTCTTCATAACGTCATTCTTTTTTGCGTTCAAAATTAATACATGAAGAGTCTTTTCTTGCTACGCATTTCACTGCAGAACACGGCAAATTTGGTTCGTAACCAAAAATCTTACGTTACTCATCAGTAACTCACTATAAATCAGAGTATTCAAATTCAATTCGTAACCTTCCTTATTCTTCCGAACCTCAACATTCACCATTGGGGATATAGGTTACAGATAGGTAACGTTTCTCTGTCTCATCTTGTCGTATTCCCGTCTTCGTCTGTCCTCGCCACTTTTAACCAAAATGAGGAAAGTAACTGATTACCAGTAAACTTTCCTCATTCTTCTCTCAAACACTTTTTATATGTACTTTCCATTTTGGAAAATCCCCCTTTTTTTATTTGTTAATATGATGAGACCTTTGGTCTTTTGATTATCGGGATGTTCTGTCTTTGTGTATATAAAGATGATGTAGGTGGTTTCTATATAATCTATTATGTTCTTATAAATAATCGGAACATGGCTTTGAATTGAAGCCTCATAGTAACACTACAGTAAGTATAAATTGTGCACGAATGGAAGTTGGGGGAGATAATTCATGGGGCTTGCCTATATTAGAATCTTATCGGCTAAAATCAGGCATTTATAAATTTAGATTTGTGATTCGGTTAAAAAGAAATACTAAATGAAAGAAAATATACTTTTTATTTAACGTATTTTTATAATTAATCTTGAGTACAGGAGTTTTTTATATGCGTCATTTGAATAGATATGATAAAATAAATCTTGTTAACTATTATAACAGAAATGAAAAGCATGAAAAAAAGTCCGAAACAAAATTGGGAAAGTAATATCAGACGTACTCCCATTATTTTAGGGTTATCGGCAGCATTATGTATGCCGTCTGCATTTTCTTATGCAAATGCAAGTGACCCTGTTGCCGGTGAATTGGTTCAGTCTGTCCAGCAAGGACGTACTGTCACAGGTAAAATCATAGATGACACAGGGGAACCGTTAATTGGTGTATCCGTACTGGTGAAAGGTACAACGGTGGGTACGATTACCGATTTTGACGGTAATTATTCTTTGGAAGTTCCTTCAGGTAAGAATATTCTTGTCATATCTTATATAGGATATAAGACACAGGATATAACGGTGGGAAAAAGCAATCAGCTGAACATTAAAATGGAGGCCGATACGCAGGCTTTGGATGAAGTAGTCGTTGTAGGTTATGGCGTGATGAAGAAACGTGACCTTACAGGTTCTATTGCTTCAGTGAAGGCGGCTGATATTGTAAAATCACCGGCATCTAATGCCATGGAAGCATTGCAGGGGCAGGTTCCGGGTTTGGATATTGTACGTAATTCAGGTAAGGCTACTTCGGGTGTAACCATTAATATTCGCGGCCAGCGTTCACTGTCCGATGTGAAAGATGAGTTTGGTAACAATGTTGCCAATGCTCCGCTGTTTATCATTGATGGTATGCAGGGAGGTGATTTCTCGGATATTGCTCCGGCTGATATTGAGTCTATTGAGGTGTTGAAGGATGCTTCTTCTACGGCAATTTATGGTTCACAAGGTGCTAATGGGGTAATCATTATAACAACCAAGAAAGGTGCGCAAGGCAAAACAAAGTTTTCTTATAATGGTTATTTTGGTGTAAACGGGTGGGCGCAATATCCTGATATGCTGAGTGGGGAAGACTATATGCAGGTGCGTCGTGAAGCTGCTCGTACTGGCGGTCAGTGGAATTCTACCGCCGATGACCAGAAACTTTTCACTGTGGAGGAATGGCAGGCCATTCAGAACGGTGAGTGGACTGACTGGATAGATGAGGTGCTTCATACAGGGCTTGTTCAAAGCCATCAGGTTACAGCGTCAGGAGGTACGGAAAAGACCACCGCGATGTTGTCTGCCGGATATTATCAGGAAAAGGGTTCTTTCAAAAATGATAAAATGGATAAGTACAACTTGCGTATGAACATTGAGCACAAGTTAGGCAAGACCGTAAAAGTAGGAGCTACTACACAGGTCACTCATTATGCACAAGATGAGCGTGCCGAGAATGTGCTATGGCGCGCTGCTACTAATGCGCCTCTTGGTAAAGCATACGATGAAGACGGTAAAGTGGTAGAATATCCATTAGGAAAGAATGGACAGGTGAGTCCGTTGGTGGATGAGGCATCTGAAGTGGCTGCAAGACATCATGTGCTGAAAACAAATTTGATAGCTAATGGGTATTTGGATTTTACTCCTGTTGAAGGATTGACTTTCCGTTCTAATTTAGGAACCAATTATGCTTTTTATCGTAAGCAGGATTTTGAAGGGGCCAGTTCTATTGACCGTTTGGGACAGAATTCAACGTCACTGTCCAAAATCAAATCTTCCGAAAAGAGTTTTGTGAATTGGGATAATATTATCAGTTATAACAAAACCGTCAAAGATCATACTTTTGGTGCCACTGCATTGACTTCGTGGACACAATCCAAATATACATCAGTGAATGCGCAAGGAGAGGGCCAGTTGGTTGATTCATACTTATGGCATAATCTGGGTGCCAATGACAAAAGCTCTTATGTCATTGGATCGGATTATATACAGCACCAGACTTTCTCGTATGCTTTGCGCTTCAACTATAGTTATAAAGGCCGTTATATGTTGACGGTTTCTAATCGTTGGGATGGTGACTCACGTTTGTCTAAAGGTAATAAATGGGCAAGTTTCCCTTCTGTAGCTGCTGCATGGCGTATTAGTGATGAAGCGTTCATGAAGAATGTGGAAGCTCTGAGCAACTTGAAGTTGCGCTTAAGTTGGGGTAAGACAGGTAACTCGGGTATCATGGCCTACGGAACTCAGTCGGGCTTGACTCCGAAAACCAACTCTGCTTTCCAGGATAATGGCTATACCTATTATATATACAATGAATATGTAGGTAATGAGAATGTAGGCTGGGAGATGTCCAATACCTGGGATCTGGGTTTTGATATCGGTTTGTTCAATAACCGTATTTCGGCTGTTGTCGATTTATACCAGACAAAGACTACTGATATCCTGTTGCCCCGTACTTTGCCTACTTCTATGGGTGGTAGTAACGCAACTCCGTTCAAGATGTATCAAAATATCGGTGCAACCATGAACCGTGGTATAGAAATATCGGTAAATACCGTCAATGTGGATAACAAAAACTTTAAATGGAACTCCACTCTTACCTTTGCTGCCAATCATGAAGAGATTACCGATCTGATTGATGGCAAAGACATCATTGGATCAGATTCGCATATTACGACTAGTTTGTTGATTGGACGTCCTTTGAAATCATTCTATCATTTTATTAATGAGGGAATCTGGCAGGAAAATGAGGCTGAAGAAGCAGCTAAATATTTTAAAGATTCAAAGAAGACACAACCCTTCAAACCGGGTGATATCAAACTGAGAGACTTGAATGGTGACTATATTATTGATGATAAGGATGAAACTTACCTGGGTAGCCAGTCACCGAAATGGACAGGTGGATTCAACAACAACTTTAGTTATAAGAACTTTGATTTGAACGTATATATTATCGCTCGTTGGGGGCAGATGATTGATTATGAGCTGACCGGTTCTTATGATCCTCAGGGAAAAGGTAACTTCCCTGCTTACTTGAACTATTGGACGCCGGAGAATCCGTCCAATGATTTTCCGCGACCGGCTCAGACCAATTTCTATAACTATCTGGGTTATCAGACTTTGAATTACATTGATGGTTCGTATTGGAAGATCAAGACTGTATCACTGGGGTATACATTCCCCAAATCGTTGACTTCAAAATTGGGCGTGTCCAAACTTCGTGCATATGTCACCGCCAATAATCTCTTCTCTTTTGCCAAGAATCATTTGATTCAGGATTACGATGCAGAACGCGGAGGGTCAGCAAAAGCTCCGTTGCAGCGTCAGTTTATATTTGGTTTGAATCTTGATTTCTAACAGATAAAAAAGAAATAACTATTATGAAATACGGTAAAAAATATATGTTTGTAGCATGTGCTGCTCTGTTATTGGGCATGCAATCATGTGATTTGGAGGAATACAATCCTGCCGGAAGTACCCCGGATAACGTGTACAAAGAACAGGCCGGTTTTGAGGCCCTTGTCAATTCGGCTTATGCTTTTTGGGGCGGTCAGTTTTATGGACGTGAAGATTTTGTGTTATTGCTGAACGGTGGTGGCGATCTTTGGATCAATATTGCCAATTGCGGTTATGGTCGTCAGATGTCTAAATATGAAGAATTGACGGCTTCGGTTGGTCAGATTAAGAACACGTGGAATCGTCTGTATGAAATTATAAACGACTGTAATGCCGGTTTGGAACGGATTGACCAAGTGGAATTCAAAGACAAGAAACTGAGAGATATCCGTTTTGGTGAATTAAGTTTCATGCGTGCTTACGCTTATTGGCATTTGGTTGAAATTTACGGTAACGTGGATCTTAGGACCAAAGAAACTTCTGCCGAAAGTCTTTCAATGAATTGTTATCGCAGCAGCTATGAAGATTTATATGATTTAATGCTGACTGATGCGCAAAATGCGGTGGATAATCTGCCCGTTGATCCTTATCCTGTTAAAGATGTAGGTCGTGCGACCTCAAAAGCAGCATACGGCTTGTTAGCGCGCATCGCACTGACACGGGTTTCCTATTGTGACAGTCAGGCAGACAAAGATAAATATTATAAAATCGCTGAGGATGCGGCTCAATATGTGATTGATAACCAGAGCGCATTGAAGGTGTCTTTGTATAATACACCTGCCGAAGTTTTTGATCCGGATAATAATAAAACGAATAAAGAGGCTATGTTCGTTGTGACCCACTCTACTGAGTCATCATTGAATATGCAGGCTAAAAACCCGAACCGTATGCATATGTATTTCCATGCCAGTTATTCGGCAAGAGCAGGTATGGTACAGGATTATGAATATGGAAATGATAAGAATGCCAAGTCGGGTAGTATGGCGATGATGCCTACCCGTTATTTATTGGAATTGTATAATGAGGATATAGATGCTCGTTATAATGCTTGGTTCCGTGAAGAGTATAAACTGAATACACCCCAAGCTTATGCCTGGACTAAGGATCAGTTGGACTATTTTGAAAAACCGTCATCTATGATTGGTCAGGTTATTCAGCCGGGAGAAACAGCGCTACTTTTCACCAAGAAGAAGATTGCTGGCAAACGTAACTTGCCATATGCTGTCGTCGATATTGATGATACCTATGCAGCCGATGGAAGTGTCAGCAAGAGTGCCAACTTTAACATTCACTTCCCGACATTGCTAAAGTACGAAGATGCGAATTTTGAAAACAAAGGCTTGCCTACCAATTCGCAGGTAGGTGCAAATGATGTGATTACCATGCGTTTGCCCGAAATGTATTTCATTGTTGCCGAATGTGAGATAATGAAGTCCGGAGGAAATAAGGAGATAGCTAAAGCACGTATCAATGATATACGCAGACGTGCGGCTGTACCGGGCAAGGAAGCTGAAATGGAGGTAGGAGTGGACAAGATGACGATCGACTTTATTTTGGAAGAAAGAGCACGTGAGTATTGCGGCGAATTCATGCGCTGGTTTGATTTGAAAAGAACCGGAAAATTAGTAGAATATGTGAAAGCTCATAATCCGGACATTCCATTGATTCAACCGCATCATGCATGGCGTCCTATTCCTCAGATGTTTCTGGATTCTATCTTGAATCCGGATGAATTTGGTCAGAACGAGGGATATAATTAATAAGCATGAAAACGATGGCGCTTTTTAAATATATTGTCCTGTCTGTCTGTTTGTGTGGAATTCATCTGAATGGTTTTGCTCAGTCCACCCGTGAGGCTATATTGGAAGATATAGCCCGGACGGGAGGAGTGTACTATGCTTATCCCGTAAAGGAAGCTATCGCGACTCCTCCGCCTAAAGGGTATAAACCGTTTTATATCAGTCATTATGCACGACACGGTTCAAGGTGGATTCAATCGGAACAGGATTATAAAACAGTGGTTGATATTTTCGAGAAGGCACATCAAGCTGGAGTTTTGACCGCTTTGGGAGAAGATGTTCGCAAAAGAATGGCGTTGGTGTGGGAAGATGCCGAGGGACATGGGGGAGATTTGACCCCTTTGGGTGTGAGGCAACACCGGGGGATAGCCGAAAGAATGTTTCAGAACTATCCCGAGGTATTCAAGGGATCTCCTGCTCTGTCTGCACGCTCTACCGTGGTGTTGCGATGTGTATTGAGTATGGATGCCTTTTGTGAACGGTTGAAAGAACTCAATCCGGCATTGCAGATCCGGCGCGAAGCTTGTGCCAGGTATATGAAATATATGAATTATCATACGCCGGAAGCCGTGAAGTTTGTTTCTCATCAGGGACCTTGGTATGAGGAATATAGAAAGTTTAAAGAAAGTCATACCCGTCCCGATCGTCTGGTCACTTCCTTATTTAATAGTCCCGACTATATCCGTAAGAATGTGAATCCCGGCGAATTGATGTGGGGACTTTATTGGATTGCTTCAGATTTGCAGAATGTAGAGATAGAGGTGAGTCTTTATGATGTATTTCAGAAAGATGAATTATTTGATCTTTGGCAAGTTTGCAATTATCATAATTATGTATGTGACGGACCTGCACCTGCCAATGGTGGAATAATGACGGCCAGTGCCCGGTCATTGCTTGAAAATATATTGGATTCGGCCGATGAGGCAATCAGGTCCGGGACCCATACGGCGACATTACGTTTTGGGCACGATGGAAATATCATTCCCTTGGTAGCGTTGCTCCAATTGGGCGATATGTGGAAAGCCGAAACGGATCCCGATAAATTTTATCAGGCATGGTGTAATTTCAAGGTCACTCCGATGGCGGCAAACGTTCAGTTGGTTTTCTTCAGAAAAAAAGCTTCTGACGATATACTGGTGAAGTTCATGCATTGCGAGAAAGAAGTTACCATCCCTGTAGAAACGGATATTGCTCCTTTCTACCATTGGAAAGATGTTGAAACATATTATCGTCATCTTTTGCATAAATTGCCATAAGTCTATAAGATGAAAAACGGTGTAAATTCCTGTAGTATTGTAACGGGATTTATACCGTTTTTTTGAATGAGAAAGAGCAAAGGGAACAGCAGATTATCAAAGAAAAGACTTACTTTTGCAATAACAGAATAAATAAAGAATAAAAGACCATGAGTAAACTGAATATGAAAGAGTGGATAAACGAAATTATCCAAAAGAAAGAAGTGGTGGCTATGCCCATCATGACCCATCCGGGCATAGAGATGATAGGGAAAACGGTGCGTGATGCGGTTACTGACGGACAAGTGCATTACAACGCCATCAAGGCATTGAGTGAGAAATATCCCACAGCCGCCGCAACCGTGATTATGGATTTGACGGTAGAAGCCGAGGCTTTCGGAGCGGAGATTGTCTTCCCCGAAAATGAGGTTCCCAGTGTAGTGGGGCGTCTTCTTGCTAATGAGGAGGATATTGAAAAACTGAACATTCCTGCTTTGAATAAAGGAAGAGTCCCCCAGTATCTGAAAGCAAATATGTTGGCAGCCAAGACAATAACGGACAGACCTGTCTTTGCCGGTTGCATCGGCCCTTACTCATTGGCAGGACATTTGTATGATATGTCTGAAATCATGATGCTTATTTATATCAATCCGGAAGCGGCGAATTCGTTGTTGAAGAAATGTTCGGATTTCATTCTCCGTTACTGTATGGCACTGAAGGCTACAGGGGTGAATGGGGTAGTGATGGCCGAGCCGGCTGCCGGACTCTTGTCTGATGAGGACTGCCGGCAATACTCGTCTGTTTTCATTAAGGAGATAGTAGAGAAAGTGCAGGACGATCACTTCACAGTCATTCTGCATAATTGTGGAAATACCGGTCATTGTACTAAGGCAATGGTAGCTACAGGAACTGCCGCTTATCATTTTGGAAATAAAATAGATATGGTCGAAGCTCTGAAAGAAGTACCTGCGGATTCTCTTGCAATGGGAAATCTTGATCCGGTGAGTTTGTTCAAGGCGGCTACTCCGGAGGTGATGAAGAAAGCCGCACTCGACCTGTTGGAGGCTACCAAGTCCTATCCCAACTTCGTGCTCTCCAGCGGATGTGATACACCGCCTCATACACCTTCTGAAAATATTGATGCATTCTTTGCCGCATTAAATGAATTCAATAATGCTTGAAAAAGAACTTTCTTTTGCTGATCTGCCTATCTCATTGTCCGAAATCTATGAGACGATGGGATATGCAGATACTGTACCCGACGAAGCAGTAGAAAAAGAAGTCCGTGGGGTGCTTGGACGGGTTGAGGCAGTAACTTCTCCCCGTTTTTGTTTTTTCATATCCGGTGGAGATTTGGATGAAACAAAAGATTTGCTTACTGTCGGTAAAACTAGTTTCAGTATAGGTAAAATAATAACCCGGCAACTGCGTGGTTCGGAATCCTTCGCTTTCTTTGCCGCGACTGCCGGAACTGGTTTTGAAAAGTTCCAGCATACGTTGCAACAAGAGGGGGATATGGTAAAGGTTTATATAGCGGATGCCATAGGAAGTATCATAGCCGAGAAGACTGCGGATTGTATGGAAATTGCATTGGATGAATACATTCACGACAGAGGGTGGAGGCATACGAATCGTTTCAGTCCCGGATATTGCGGCTGGCATGTGTCGGAGCAAAAGAAATTATTTCCCTTATTTCCTTCAGCGGAACCTTGTGGCATCCGGTTGACAGATTCCAGTTTGATGCTTCCTATAAAATCGGTCAGTGGAGTAATAGGACTGGGGGATAGTGTCCGTAAACTGGAATATACTTGCGGTCTCTGTACGTACGATAGATGTTACAGGCGGAAGCAGCGGGGATAATAGGATGGCTACAAAAATCAGAGTCCCAAATGGCTAGATGTTGTTATTAATCTCATTGATTTTACAATTTGTTGCAATCTTAATGAATCTCCTGTCCTATCAAGACAGGTTATAACAGCTGTCCCCATCTGCTGTAACAACTACTTTCATCTGATGTTCCACCCTGGTGAAACTCCAGTCCCACCGGGGTGGAACTGCAATTTCACCGGGGTGGGACTGCCTCACTACCCGAGTGGAATACCAAACGTAGGCATATAAAAATACAATCTTTTCAGCCTTCTGCACCTTCTTTTAATGCCCATTGAAGAATAGATAAAGCCCGATCATGATAATAGTCAGTAGCGTCCATGCAAGGATAACCGATTTGGCCGGTTTCTCCATGACTTTCTTCATGTTTAATGTACATTCTTGCCGGCGTTTATCCAATAAGGATACCAAAATCATGCCTGCGCTGATGACAACGAACAGGTAGAAAGACAGCATCATGAAGTGAGGCCATGCTGTATATTTTTCTGCAGGAAATACCCATAAATAGAGAATGCCCACTCCCATGCTGAACGCCGTACCAAATGTCAATGCCATGTTGGCAGCCATCGTGGTAGTTCGTTTCCAGAAGATGCCGAACAGGAAAACAGCCGCCATAGGCGGTGCGATAAATCCCAGTACCGATTGGAATACATTAAACAGATTCAATCCTTTGATACTGTCTATGGCAATGGTGATGATCACCGAAATCAGTGCTCCCGCCATTGTAACCACATGCCCTGTACGGATGATCTCTTTCTGGCTGGCAAGCGGTCTGAATTTCTTGACATAGATATCCATCGTGAAGACGGTACTCAGCGCATTCAGGGCAGAGCCGACAGTGCTGATCAGTGCGGCGGTCAATACGGCGAGCACCAACCCCACCATGCCTACAGGAAATAAGTTAGTGACCATAGTCATGTAGGCTTCATCGGGGTTCTTCAAGCCCGGGTAGAGTGCCAGACAGATGATACCCGGAAGGATATAGAGAGGAACATCCAGTATCTTCAACCAACCGGTGAAGTTGGCACCCATTTGGCCTTCTTTCAGATTCTTAGCAGCCAATACAGGCTGTACCATGGATTGGTCTGTGCACCAGAACCAGACTCCCATGATGGGATACCCCAGAATAATGGGCAGCCACGGGAAGGCGGGATCGTCATTCGGGCGGAACAGGTTCCAGTAATCGGCCGGAACCGCTTCGGCCAATGCGCTGACGCCACCCACTTTGTAAAGACCTGCTATAGTAAGCGTGGCCGATACGAAAATAAGCAGAAGCATTTGGAATACATTGGTATAGGCTACCGCTTTCAGCCCTCCGGCCATGGTGAAGAATGCGGAGATAACGAGCAGGATTAATGCTGACTGCCACATGGGAATATCGAAAACCTGACGGATAAGGATACCTCCGGCGAATAAGGTCAGGGCAAGCCACGAGATAAGGATTGTCACAATGGTGTACCAGGCAAGAATGTTGCGGGTGGACTGTCCGAAACGCCGCCCCATGAACTCCGGCAAGGTGGTGATACGTGCTCTAAGTAACGAGGGGCAAAGACAAAAGCCAGCAAGCAGATGAAAACAAACGCATACCAGGCATAATTACCTGAAACGATACCGGTGGTAAATCCGGCACTGGCGGAGGCTATCAGCATGGAAGGGCCCACATTGGTTCCCCACATGGAGAAACCGATGTGATGCCACTTCAGGGAACGCTCGGCAAGAAAAAGGCTACTGCCTTTTTTGCGTTTCAGACTGGCCCATATGCCGATGCCTATAAGAATCAGAAAGTAGGCAATAAGAATGCCCCAATCTAATGTATCTAAATAATTAGCGTGCATAATTCATGTATCAGATTAAGATGAATATTCCGTTTATTTATGAAGCCCCATCAGTTCCTTGGCTACCGCTACGGCCGTATTGGCATTGTCGCTATACCCGTCCGCACCTATTTCATCGGCGAATCCCTGGCTTACGGGAGCGCCGCCTATCATCACTTTCACTTGATTACGGATACCGGCTGCTTCCAGGGCGTTGATGACATCCTGCATATAAGTCATGGTTGTTGTCAGCAAGGCGCTCATACACAAGATATCTGCCTTGTTTTTCTTGACCTCTTCCACGAACTTGTCACAAGATACGTCGATACCTATGTTAATGACTTCAAAGCCGCAACCTTCAAGCATGGATGCCACCAGGTTTTTACCGATATCATGCAGATCACCTTTGACAGTTCCGATGACTACCTTGCCTATGGTAGTTGCTGCACTTCCCTGCAATAAAGGTTTCAGAAGTTCCAAAGCTCCCTTCATGGCGCGTCCTGCCATCAGCAGTTGGGGAACAAATGCTTTTCCATCTTGGAAGCGTTGTCCTACTTCCCCCATAGCTTTTATCATGTAATTATTGATAATTTCTTGGGGTTGTATGCCTTCGGCTATGGCCTTTTTGGTTACTTCTACGGCCGGTTCCAGCTTTCCGTCCACAATGGCGTTGAACAAAGGTTTTAGAGCTTCATCTTCGGCGGCTTCGGGACTTTTGATTATAATTGTTTCTTGTTTCGTTGCAGCGGCTTCCTCTTTCGAAAGGCTTTCTTTGGATGCGGCAGGTGATGAAGAGGAGTATTCTTCGACAATGCGCATGGCTTGTTCCACTTCTTGTTCATTATGAAAATCCATTTCCAGATGTACACCGTCCGCTCCAATGTTGTCCAATAAAGGTTTCAGTTCATCCAAAGTTACCCAACATGCCATGATACTCTTTCCACCGGCAAGGATTTTCTTGTAAAGGTCATACCATTTAGGTGATCCTCCTTGTGGCTCACCTACGCCCGGAGTCCATTGAATGGCATTCAGTTCCTCAATTTCAAGAAGGGCAGGCAGATGATGCATGGCGCCCACACCGTCCAGATGATACAGGGTATAGTCTATCTTTTGGCATTGTTCGCGGATGAACGGTTGCACGAAGCGACGATAATCATCCTCACTGATCATGGTGGAGATATCGCTTTGAAGCTTGCTCATCTTTCCCGGTGCCCATGAAGAGAAATAGCAGAAGGCCATTTCGTCCCCTTCACGGATGATATCGTAAAGTTCATCGAACACCTTGAAGTAGATGTCATTAATCTGTTGCATCTGCTGTTCCAGTACTTCGGGTTGCATTACAGTATCCAGCAACACTTTATCCGTACCTTTCAGTGCGGCCAACACATCCAGGCCTTCCATCAGATCGGGCATTCCTACGTAATAATGACCGTTTGCCTTCGCTTTGCATGCTTTCAGTAATTCCTTATGCAGAATCCAGTTAGGGTGCTCGGGATTGAAAACAATTTCATCGTTGAAATCCGGATCAGGATGAATCCAGATTGTATCTTCTCCTCCTTCGAATACGCCTCCTAAAATAGCTGCCAGTGAACCGGGGCCTAACTGGGTATTGGCAACCGGCAGGATATCTGCTTTCAGGCTGCTGTGCGCTACGTACCAATCCAGATATTCTGCACGCCATTGTGGGTCGAACCATTTTTGATTCAAATCTTTCGCCGGAGCCGGTGCTGGAATATCTGCGTGGGGCTTCACTCCCTTTTGGAAGTGTTCCCACATATTCAGTATGATTCCTTTATGATTCCACCAATCTATATATCGCTTTTTTGTTTCTTCTAAATTTGTTTTCCAAGTTTCCATGTTCGTTAGTCTTTAAATATTCCTTTAAAATGATTGTCAATGTGCAATTCAGCGCTCTTACTTAAATCCATCTCATCCGTACACTCCACCTCATCCGGGTAAACAGGAATAGTCGCTCCCTGACGTACATATACGGGCATTTCGTCCAAGGGGACATCCAGGTCTTTTAACCAACGTCCTCCTTCCAGCACTTCACCAGTGAAGAAATTCACCCATTGTCCTTCGGGCAGATAGACGTCACGGCGGTTTTCACTGTTCATGACCGGAGCTACCAGGAAGTCGTTACCGAAATAGTACTCATCGTCGATGTGCCAGCACAGCTTGTCTTCAGGGTGATGAAAAATCAGAGCTTGTAAGAGAGGTGCTCCGCTTGAGATAGCTTTCCGGCTTTGTGCTATAATATAAGGTATAAGTGTATAGCGTAATTTCCACCATTTTTTTATTATCGGAGCAATAGCCGGATAATGCCATGGCTCACGTTTGTTTGTTCCGTGATAGCGGATGTGTGAGGAGAATACGCCGAATTGTGTCCAGCGCATGTATACATCATCGGCTACTACAGAGTTCATGAAGTTAGGTAATGTATGGAATCCCGGAACATCATGGCTCCAGAATGCAAATCCGGAGAGTCCGAAATGTAAGCCACCTTTCAGTGAGCCTGCCATCCCATCCCATGAACTGCATGAGTCACCTCCCCAATGCAGCGGATAGCGCTGGCATCCTGCCCATGCCGAGCGTGCCCATACAATGCCGTCACCGGTAACGTCTTTTGTGATTTCATAAGCGGCTTTCTGATAAAGCAATGCATACAGGTTGTTCAGCAATTCGGGTTTCATGCCTTTATAGAGGGCATCCATGTGGATGTTTTCTCCAAAATCGGTTTTGATACAGGTCACGCCCATATCCAGCAGATTCTTCAGCAGTCCTTTATACCATTCGGTTGCTTTAGGATAAGTGAAGTCAATGGTTCCGGCATAGTCCAAAGCGGAGAAATTGGAACCTTCCGAATCTTGTTTCTTTGTTAGCGGAGCTATATAATCGTTTTTGCGTGCTTCGTCTATCTGTTCGGCGTTTTCGGCCACGTAGGGGAGTTGCCATAAGGATACGCGGTATCCTTTTTTCTTCAGGCCTTGGATGAACCCTTTGGGATCGGGAAAGCGCTCTTCATTGAATTTCCATTCGCACAGCCAGTCGGTCTTGAACCAGCCGGTGTCCAGATGGATTACATCGCAGGGGTAATGCTCGGCACGCATCCGGTCGCATATCTCATTTACTTCATCAGCACTGAAATAAGTCATGCGGCTCATCCAGATGCCAAAGCTCCAGAGGGGAGGCATAGAAGGATATCCGGTCAGATCCCGGTAGCCCCGGAGGATTTCTTCCATAGTATTACCTGCTATGATGAAGACGTCCAGCATGGCTTGATCGCTCAGAAACTGTACCGAGCGGGTGGATTGTCCTGCCAATGACAGTTTACTATGGGCGCAGGTATGATAGAATGTTCCATACATCCGGCTGGAGAGGTAGAAAGGAATATTCTTATAAGTACGGCGGTTGTTTACACCTTGGCCATCCTGGTTCTTTAAGAAGAAAGTTTGTCCGCTTAAGTCCATTTTGGCGAAGCGTTCCCCTGTTCCGGCAAAACATTCATCAGGCTTTGATTCAAAGGAAAGAGTGGCACGTTCCTTCATTCCGTTTCGTTTGCAGAAAGCCAATGGCAGCGCATCGTAACGGGGAGGGGAGAAGTGGTCGTAGGCAGCCAGGCGGATTTCACGTTTGCCGTCAGGGTAAAGGCGAAGATCCAATGTTTCTTGAGGATCGGGCAGGAGTTCGCTCCAACGGTCTAATACCGGAGGCTTTATATTGATAAGTGCCCGTTGTATTCCGTCTTGGGTGGAGATAATCCATTCACCTTCTACTTGTGTTACTTGCAAAGGAAGTTTCTTTACCCGGTCGCTGAATTGGAGCATTTCCGACTGATCCGTCATGCTTTCTTCACCGAATCCGATAAAGAGCCGGGTGATGCCTGAGGTATATTGACGGATGACCAGCGTATATTCTTCACGGGGGAATGCAGTATCGGGTGCCATATCGTTAGAGAGCACTTGCTTTTGAAAAGGGACGTTTATACAGATATCCCCGTCTTTTTCATAGACAGAGGTGGGTTTGTATGCTTTCCATAATGATTCGTCTCTTGACAGATCGGGATCAAAGTCCAGAAAATCGAATAAGTGGTAATTGGTTGGTTTCATTCTTTTTTTGTTATTTTGTTTTTATAATGATTTTCGGTTGTTTTCCTTTGCTGTAGGGGAGGACTCAATGTGCCCATCCGGTGGCATAAGGGGGATTCAAGGCGACCCTGCCTGCCTTTTGTTTTATACTTTCATCTACTTGCGGACCATTCTTCTTCCACACATTATGAGGTCCCGGACGGTTGAAGTCGAAACGTTCGGACGGACACCAGTTGTTTTCTACGGTATAGCCATCCGTCGCTTCATCAAAGTAGATGTAAAACGCACGGTCGTTGGTAGCGTATGGCGCGTCGATTAAATGTTCAATCCGGTTATTGCGCATCACGGAGCCGGGTTGGTTGGAGAGGGTATAAAGTCCTCCTGCATCATACAGCCTCCGGGCAAAGTGGTGGACGTAATTGGCTTCAATCCGATTGCCCCTCATTCCGCTTTCCAGCAGGGTCCATCCCCAGCCCACACAGATACCTGAATAATTGACGTGGCAGACTTCATTATGTATGATATGGATATTCTTTACATATCCGGCTCCGATGCCTACACCTCCCCAATCTTCATTGGTCACTTCCTCAATCAGGTTGTTCCGTATGGTGATTCCCATACATAATTCCTGTTCATGAAAAGGTGTATAAGGCACATGGGTTTCAAATCCTTCATCGGGAAAGGTGCCCACCAGTAAGGCTGTTCCACCAATATCGGTGAAATGGCAATTCTCGACAATGGAAGCCGATACGGCGCGTTCATAATCTACTCCCGTAGCTGCCAAGTGCTGAAATGTGCAATGGTTGAAATTGATGTTATTACCGCATTTTATCTGTATTGCAGCTTTGGGTCTGCCTATCCATGCCTGGTTTTCCAGTTCCGCTTTTTCAGGCAGCCCCGGTATGGGTAGTTTGTAAGCATCCAGCAGATGGAAACCTCCTTGCAATGTAACGTGTCCTTGATAAGAGGGGCGCATCCATGAAGTATGTTCGAAAGATATATTTTGAAAATGTATATTTCTTACCGGACGTTCCAAAGTGCCGTTTACCGTTAGCAAGGTTTCTAAAGCCGGGATAATGACTTGCGCCTTCGTCATGTCTTCGTGAGGACGCGGGTAATAATAGATGCGTCCGGAAGGATAATCCTGATACCATTCTCCGGGCTGGTCCAATAACTCCAAAGCGTTGACCAGACAAAAGGAGGAGTTTCCTTTTTCTCCGTCAATGACAGGTTGAGGCCAGGGATGGGCAAACTCCAACCGGCTTTCGGGATCATGAAAACGGACAACTGTTTTTGCTCCTTCAGTAATCATTTCCTTCACTCTCAGTATGGCGATGGCCCAACGTTGGTGAACGATCATCTCTACTTGTGAAGCGGTATTTAACCCTGCTGTTTGTGGAGTGGGAATGGTGATCGTCTCTTCCTCAGGGTTAAAATCAATTATGCGTTCCATTACTCCGTCGGGAAACTGTGCGGCCCGCTGTGCTTTTGCTCCGTTGACCCACATTTGTCGGGTTTCCAATATCCTGTTTCCCATACGGGGCGCTTCCGCTACCCATATTTTATTTCTAAGTGTTTTTGGTATTCTGGTATCTTCGCATCCTTGTTCCCAACCTGTCACAGGGACTCCGCCACTTAAGACTACATGGGCATTGGGAACAGTGGTGATACGAGTGGGAGAGTCTGTTGTCCCGCTATCTTCGGGGCGGATGAACAGGCTTTTATATTGTGGGTATATTCCTTCCTCCAATAGGATATTTATGCCTCCGGTTGTTTCGGGTGATTGCAATCTTCTCCATTCGCGCGCTTGCTTGATGGCTTGTTCCAGAGTCTGGAGGGGAGATTGGCGTGTACCGGCAGCTTTGTCGTTACCGTAAGGAGAAACATAAATATCTCCTGCGGTTAAATAAAAGGTATAACTGATAAATGCGATAAAGCAGATCATTTTTGTTTTCATGGGTTCTCCGGATTTAAAGGTCTTTTTAAGCAGACGGAAGGAATCTGTTTTTGTACCCATTGGATAATTTGCTAATGTGTCAATTTGCTGCATTCTACTCTACGTGGTAATGGGCATATTAGCAAATTGATGCATTGACATATTGATTGAAGTATAATAAAAAAACAGGCCATACCTTAATGAAAAGGTACAGCCTGCGTCATTTAATAAAAAAGATTTATTTTTTATGAGTTCATGCTCATCAGGAATTCTTCGTTGTCTTTGGTATTTTCCAAACGGCTTTTTACAAAATCCATTGCTTCGATAGGATTCATATCTGCCAGATATTTGCGGAGAATCCACATACGGTCCAAAGTAGTCTTGTCGAGCAGCAAGTCGTCGCGGCGGGTGCTTGATGCCACGATGTTTACTGCCGGGAAGATACGTTTGTTGCTCAAGTTGCGGTCCAGCTGGAGTTCCATATTACCTGTACCCTTGAATTCTTCGAAGATTACTTCATCCATCTTGGAACCGGTGTCAATCAGTGCGGTTGCGATAATGGTCAGCGAGCCACCGTTTTCAATGTTACGGGCAGCACCGAAGAAACGTTTGGGCTTATGCAGGGCATTTGCATCCACACCACCGGATAATACCTTGCCGGAAGCAGGAGAAACCGTATTGTATGCACGTGCCAGTCGGGTGATAGAGTCGAGGAAGATTACCACATCGTGACCACATTCTACCATGCGTTTCGCTTTTTCCAGTACGATACCTGCAATCTTTACGTGACGTTCTGCCGGTTCGTCAAATGTAGAAGCGATCACTTCGGCATTTACGCTGCGCGCCATATCTGTCACTTCTTCGGGACGTTCGTCAATAAGCAGCATGATCATGTACGTTTCCGGATGGTTGGCTGCTATTGCGTTAGCGATGTCTTTCATCAGGATCGTCTTACCGGTTTTGGGCTGCGCCACAATCAAAGCACGCTGTCCTTTACCGATAGGTGAGAACATATCTACCACACGGGCTGAAAGGTTGTCACTATATCCTCCTTTGCAAAGTTTGAACTTTTCATCGGGGAACAGCGGGGTCAGGTGATCAAACGGAACGCGGTCACGTACCAATCCGGGATCCAGACCGTTTATCTTTTCCACCTTTACCAACGGGAAATATTTTTCTCCTTCTTTCGGCGGACGGATAGAGCCTTCCACTACATCACCGGTCTTCAAACCGAACAGTTTTATTTGCGATTGTGAAACGTAAATATCATCAGGTGAGGAAAGATAGTTGTAATCGGATGAACGGAGGAAGCCGTATCCGTCGGGCATGATTTCCAATACCCCGGTACCGGTCAGGATACCTTCAAATTCGTAAGGCTTTTCCACCTGTTTGCGTTCCGGTTGTTGAGGAATGCTGGCAGACGCTTCTCCCTCAGCCGTCGTATTGCTATTATTGTTTGCCTGACGAGGATTGTTGTAATTGTTGTTGCGCGGATTGTTATACTTCTGATTTTGATCGCGCTGCTGGCGTGGTTGGAATTTGGGGGCAGGTGTCTGTACCGGAGCCGGTGTTTCTACTTTGGTAGCCTCAAATTTGCCGAACAACTCAGTAGGAAGTTCTATTTTTTCTGAAGGAAGATCCTCGATAGGAATAAAATCATCGGTTTCACTGCCGAATTCCAGTTCGGGAAGAATCACTTCTTTTTCTTCGGGAATAGCCGGTGTTTCTTCTTTTTTTGCTTTTTTGGGTGTCGGTTTCGCCGGTGCTTCAGCTTTCACTTCCTCTTTTGCGGTTTCTTTCGTTTCCGTTGCAGGTTGTTCTTCTGTCTTGGCTGTTACTTTCTTACTACCCGGTTTGCGTCCTCTTTTTTTAGGTGTTTTTTCTTCCGTGCTTGTTTCGGCTACGGTTTCTGTTTGTGGTGTTACCGCTACAGGAGCAGTTTCTTTTACTGTTTCGGCAGCTGTGGCGGCAGGTTGCGGGGTATTGGCTTCCAGCTTCTGTGCCTTGTCCTTGGTTGCAGTATAGACCTTGTCACCGTCTTTTTTAACGTTGATACGTGATCTTTTACGGGGTTGACTTTCATTGGCTTTTTCTGCCGCTACTTTTTTGGTTGCTCCGACTATGGCTTGCTCGTCCAGAATTTTATAAACCAGATCTTCTTTTTTTAGAGAGTCTGTTTTCTTGATACCCAACTCTTTGGCAATCGATTGTAATTCCGACAAGTCTTTGTCGTTTAATTGAATAATGTTATACATAGAGTATAGTTATTAGTAATATATTTCTTTATAATCTTTTAATGGTATAATTAAGGAGCGCAATCTACACGAAAATGTGTTAGAAGGGGGAAATGCACTCATAATTACGATTATGGGATTGATGTTGTTTTGATTGTTATCAGGAAGTAAACAGACTTTCCCGGATAGGGAACTGACGTATTTACCGAGGACAAAAGTAGATATTTTTTTTTAATCTCATGCATATTACAGAAGATTTTTTGCCGAATTTAATGAAATTAATAAAAAAAACGACGTTTGGAAACATCCTTTCTGTCTGTGAAAACCCTGATGTTAAATGAACGTAAAAATAGATCAGATTGTTCAGCAGAGTCTGCATGAAATAGCGAAAAAAATACTAATTTAGCCCGTCAAATTTGATTTTTACTTAATTATAAATAGAAAAAAGATGAAAAAAGTGATTTTTACGGAAAAGGCTCCTGCTGCTATAGGTCCTTACAGTCAAGCTGTTGAAGTGAATGGTATGGTATTCTTGTCAGGTCAGATTCCTGTTGATCCTGCTACCGGTGAATTTGTTCCGGGAGGAGTGACTGAACAGACTATTCAGGTTTTTGAGAATATCAAGAATGTATTGGCAGAAGCTGGTCTGACTACTGCTAATATCGTAAAAACAACCGTATTTTTGGCAGATATGTCTTTGTTTGCTGAAATGAACGCTGTTTATGCCAAGTATTTCGAAGGAGATTTCCCTGCCCGTTCTGCTGTAGCTGTTAAGGCTTTGCCGAAAGGAGCGCTTGTGGAGATAGAGAGCATCGCAGTGAGATAATGAGCTTTTCGTCACCGATTGCACGGATTGATGCAGATTGTTTCTATTGAAAAGCAATCGCTTGGTATGGAACCTGTGTCAATCAGTGTAGTCTGTAGTGAATGATGGTGGATGGGGAATCATAAAAACAACTGATTAACAGATAGCGTAGAAAAGTGGAATATGAAACAACTGGACAAGTGGCAATGGTCCACATTAATATTATCTGCTATACTGGTAATGGCATTTTCAGTCTTTATTTATCGGTATGAGCCTTTTAAATCCGGGTTCGAGATTACCGACCAGCTGGGTGGTAATATTTTTCCAGCAACCATTCTCTCTACCGCAACCACAGATGCCAATTTAATCGTACCTGCCGATTCCGATTATATCGGAAATCCTAAGTCGTGTATCGCCATCCGGCTGAAGAACAGTTATGCCAATAGCAAATTGCGTATAGAAGTGGCCGAGACTCCTTTTTTCTCTCAGTCTGTATCCGAGTTTATTTTACCCAAGGCGGGGAAAGAATATCTGGTTTTTCCGGATATTATATGGAACTATCAGGCTTTGCGTGATAATAATCAGGCAGTGCCCGTTAGCATCTCCGTCAAGGCGGAATTGAATAAAAAAGAACTTCCACAGCGTTTGAAAACCATCTCAATGCGCAGTATTAATGAGTGTCCTTTAGGATACGTGGACGATAAAATGAAGTTTCACGATACGGGAGAGTTTTTTGCGGCCTACGTTAACGAGGAGCATCCTCAGATTGACAAATTATTGCGTGAAGCCTTGGATACACGTATCGTCAATCGTTTTCTTGGGTATCAAGGTAATGCACACCAGTCGGAGAATGTGGACAAACAGGTCTATGCATTGTGGAATGTGTTGCAAAAGCGGAACTTTAAGTATAGCTCCACCACCAATACCAGTCTTTCGTCCAATGTGGTTTATACACAGCGCGTCCGTACCTTGGACGATGCGCTGGAATCCTCGCAGATAAACTGTGTGGATGGCAGCGTGTTGCTGGCCTCACTGATGAAAGCCATCAATATCAATCCTATCCTGGTGCGTATTCCGGGACATATGTTTGTGGGTTATTACACGGACAAATCACATAAGAATATGAATTTTCTGGAAACCACGATGATAGGGGATGTGAATCTGGATGATTTCTTTCCGGATGAGAAGCTGGATTCTACCATGGTGGGCAAATCCCAGAACCAGATGTCGAAACTGACCTACGAGAAATCAAAGGAATACGCTACGAGGAAATACCGGGAGAATGACTCCCTGATACATTCGGGTAAAGTGAATTATATGTTTCTGGAAATTGATAAAAAGACCCGTGCGCAGGTACAACCTATCGGTAAATAAATTTGTTGTATGGATATGGAACTTACTTATATATATCATAGCGGATTCGCCTTGTCAGGCGATGGCTTCACTGTAATCATGGATTATTACCGTGATTCGGAGGATGGACAGGCGCAGTCGGATTTGAACCGGCTGATGGATGGGACTTTCAGCAATCAAGAGGCCGGAATGCCGGAAGGAATCGTACACAGCGAATTATTGCGGAGACCCGGAAAACTGTATGTGCTGGCCAGTCATTTTCATCCGGATCATTTTAATAAAGAGGTATTGCAATGGCGTGAACAGCGGCCGGATATCATCTATATTTTCTCGAAAGACATTTTGCGTCATCGCAGGGCGCAGAAAGAAGATGCCGTCTGGCTGAAAAAAGGAGAGGAATATAAGGATGAAACATTGAGCGTGCGTGCTTTCGGTTCCACGGATGTAGGAGTATCGTTTTTGCTTCAGGCAGGTGGAAAAAAGATTTTTCATGCCGGTGATTTGAATAACTGGCATTGGATGGATGAGAGTACCGAGGCGGAGTGGAAGGGGGCCGAGAAGAATTTCCTGCATGAGCTGGATGATCTTTACGCCTATACGCCCGAAGTGGATGTGGCCATGTTTCCCGTTGATCCCCGTTTGGGAAAAGAATACATGCGGGGTGCCGGACAGTTTGTAACAAAGATAAAAACTCATATCTTTGTACCCATGCATTTCACACCGGAGTATGCCAAGGCAAATGCTTTCTGCGACTTTGCCGAAGCGCATGGAGTGCGTTTTGTGTCATTGACGCATCGCGGACAAAAAATAGAGATTGAATAACAAAAGAATAACACAATATGAAAGTAAAAGGAAGATTTGATCATTTCAATATCAATGTAACTGATCTGGACAAGAGTATCAAGTTTTATGAAACAGCATTAGGTTTGCATGAGTCTCATCGTAAGGAAGCTTCGGACGGTTCCTTCGTGCTGGTGTATATGGCCGATGACCACAGCAATTTCTTGTTGGAACTGACTTGGTTGCGTGATCATACCCAGCCATACGAGTTGGGTGAGAACGAAAGCCATCTGTGTCTGCGTGTGGAAGGTGATTATGACGAAGTTCGTAAATTCCATAAGGAAATGGGATGTGTTTGCTTCGAGAACACCGCTATGGGCTTGTATTTCATCAATGATCCTGATGATTACTGGATTGAGATATTGCCGGTGAAGTAAAACAATCGTTTCCGTTAGTAATGAATTAAAAAGATAGAGACTATGAAATACATTTCTCCCGGTGGCTGGTTCTCATTGGAATACCCGATGGGCTGGCACGAGTTTGAAGATACAGAAGAGAGTTTTTTATTCTATAACCCTGACCGGTGGACAGGTAATTTCCGCATATCGGCTTATAAGGATGAAGCAGCTGACTATGGTCCGCAGTGCATCGCATACGAATTGAAAGAAAATACCTCTTCCGCCCTGGTGAAAGTGGGCAAGTGGGATTGTGCTTACAGCGCGGAAACTTTTCAGGAAGAAGGCGCCTGGTACACCACTCATATCTGGATGACAGGAGAGGAGAATCTCTCTTTCGAATGTTCTTTTACCGTGTCCAAAGGAGGAGACAAGCATCCGGCAGAAGAAATCATCCGGTCTTTACAGATCCGAAAAGAAGGTGTAAGTCACCCGCGTGAGATCATTCCGATCCGTGTTTTGGAAATCGGGGAGGTGAACACCGCCTTTGAGTGGGCTTCTACCGCGGTTAAAAAGCAACTCACCAAGGATTTTACTGCGTCGGAGAGCGATATTGACAGTATACAGCAAGTAATGGACAGCGGACGTTTCCAGACCCAGCAGCGTATGGCGTGGGAGAATTTCGGTATTGCCTTCGGAGCCATTCTGGTGAATGAGATGGAGGGTATGGAATGGGTGACTGTCATTGAGGGACAGAAAGAATATCCCGCCTTGCAGTTTATGTGTTCGGATATGGTGCTGGACCCTGCCGCACTGGTGTGGGGAAAAGCTAAAAAGGGACTCCCCTGCGACTTGAAATCTGAATTCAGGAAAATTAAGCGAGAGGCGGAGGCAGTGTTGGATGATTTAAATAAATAGACAAATAATGACCCCATATATGCAAGTAGACGGGCTTACCAAATCATTCGGTGACTTGGTATTGTTCCGGAAGATTTCATTTGGAGTGGCCGAAGGACAACGCATCGGTCTGATAGCAAAGAACGGTACAGGCAAGACTACCTTACTTAATATAATAGCCGGTAAGGAGGGATATGATGAAGGAAGCATCGTCTTTCGTCGTGATCTGCGGGTGGGCTATTTGGAGCAAGACCCACATTATCCCGAAGACCTGACCGTGCTCGAAGCCTGTTTCTATCACGGAAACAGCACGGTGGAACTCATCAAAGAATATGAAAGCTGCATGGAAACCGAAGGCAATCCGGGACTGGAAGAGCTGTTGGCACGGATGGAGCACGAAAAGGCATGGGATTATGAACGGAAGGCGAAACAAATCCTTTCTCAATTAAAAATCCGGGATTTCAGCCAGCAGATCAAACATCTTTCCGGAGGTCAGTTGAAACGGGTGGCTTTGGCGAATGTGCTGATAACCGAGCCCGATTTCCTGATTTTGGACGAGCCTACCAACCATCTTGATCTGGATATGACGGAGTGGCTGGAGGGGTATCTCGGCCGGGGAAACATCAGTCTGCTCATGGTGACGCACGACCGTTATTTCTTGGACCGCGTCTGCTCTGAAATTATCGAGATAGACAATCAGCAGGTTTATTCATATAAAGGGAACTACAGCTATTACTTGGAAAAGAGGCAGGAGCGTATCGAGGCGGCCAATGCCGAAATAGCCCGTGCCAATAACTTGTACCGCACAGAACTGGAGTGGATGCGCCGTATGCCTCAGGCACGCGGACATAAAGCGCGTTATCGGGAAGAAGCTTTCTACGAACTGGAGAAAGTGGCGAAGCAGCGTTTCAACGATGGCAATGTGAAACTGGATATGAAAGCCTCTTACATCGGCTCCAAGATTTTTGAGGCGGATCATCTGTACAAGCGTTTCGGTGATTTGAAGATTCTGGAAGATTTCTCGTATATCTTTGCCCGTTATGAGAAGATGGGCATCGTGGGAAACAATGGTACGGGAAAGTCCACATTCATTAAAATATTGATGGGCGAACAGAAGCCGGACAGTGGAACACTGGATATCGGTGAGACAGTCCGTTTCGGATACTATTCTCAGGACGGCCTGAAGTTTGACGAGCAAATGAAGGTCATCGACGTGGTGCAGGATATTGCCGAAGTCATCGAGCTGGGAAATGGCAAGAAACTGACCGCATCCCAGTTCCTGCAACATTTTCTGTTTACCCCCGAAACACAGCATAGCTATGTATATAAACTGAGTGGGGGAGAACGCCGCCGCCTGTACCTGTGTACGGTGCTGATGCGCAATCCCAACTTTCTGGTGCTGGATGAGCCTACCAACGATCTTGATATCATCACCCTTCAGGTTTTGGAAGAATATTTGCAGAACTTCAAGGGCTGTGTAATCGTAGTAAGCCACGACCGCTATTTCATGGACAAGGTGGTAGATCACTTGTTGGTATTCAAGGGGCAGGGAGACATTCGTGATTTTCCGGGTAACTACTCTGATTATCGTGACTGGCGCGAGGCGAAAGAGCAGCGCGAGAAAGAGGCGGAGAAGCCGAAGGAGGAAAAGACCGCCCGCGTGCGCTTGAATGACAAGCGGAAGATGTCTTTCAAGGAAAAGAAAGAGTTCGAGCAGCTGGAACAAGAAATAGCCGGGCTGGAGCAGGAGAAGGCCGATATAGAAGCCGCCCTTTGCAGCGGTACGCTGGGAGTGGAGGAACTGACGGAGAAATCCAAACGATTGCCGGAACTGAATGATTTGATTGATGAAAAGACCATGCGCTGGTTGGAACTGAGCGAGATAGAAGGGTAGAATAACCGGAGGTGCAACAGTGTACCTGATGCCATATTGCTATATTCGTTTTGAATAACAAAACCATAATATAGAAAAGAAATATGGCATCCATTAAATTGAAATTCCGCCCATCGAGCGTAAAAGGAAAAAAGGGCGTATTAAGTTATCAAATTATTCATTACAGACTGACACGGCTCATCAAGACTTCTTACCGGATCATGCCTTCCGAGTGGGACGACTTCACCGGCAGTCTGCTTATTTCAACACAGTCTGAATGTAAAGCGCGTCTTCTGCTGATACGTGACCAGACGAATTGGGAGATGACGCGGTTACAAGGTATTATCAATGATCTGGAGCGGACCGGTGTGGAATACACCATTGATGATATCGTGGCTTCTTTCCGGAAAATCCCTTCTGTAGAGAGTGTGTTCAACTTCATGCAACGATGTATCAATAAACTGGAGCGGCAGAAAAGGGGACGGACGGCAGAAGGCTATACCTCGACAATGAACAGCTTTATCCAATTCAGAAAGAATGAGGATCTGAGTTTTGAAGCCTTTGATTCGGAGCTGATGGAGATGTATGAAGCCTATCTGAAAGAGAAAGGCTTGGTAAAGAACAGTACTTCCTATTATATGAGAATCTGGCGGAGTGTGTATAACCTGGCTGTAGAGCAAGGCTATACCACCGACAAAAAACCTTTCAAACATGTTTATACCGGCATAGACAAGACCGTAAAACGGGCCGTTCCTTTTAAAATCATCAAAATGATCAAGGAGCTTGATTTGTCATTCGAACCCCAGTTGGAGCTGGCAAGGGATATTTTCCTTTTCAGTTTCTATACCCGGGGCATGTCGTTTATTGATATGGCACACTTGAAAAAGAGCAATCTCCAGAATGGAATTCTGACATACAGCCGGAAAAAGACCGGGCAGCGGCTGACTATTCTGTGGGAGGAGCTGATGCAGGAGATTGTGGATAAATACAAGGATGACAGTTCCGAGTACCTGCTGCCTATCTTGCGGTATTGTGACATAAATGACCGCAAGCAATATAAACTGAGGGCCAAGCAGATAGGACGGGGCTTGAATAAAATAGGCTTGCGGCTGGAATTAAAGGCGCCGTTGACTTTCTATGTGGCGCGCCATAGCTGGGCCAGCATAGCGCAGGACAGGAAGGTGTCTACAGACATCATCCGCGAAGGGTTGGGGCACGATAATGAAAAGACCACTCATATTTATCTGGCATCCATCTCCACTTCACAGATAGACAGAGCCAATCAGATTATTTTAAGGGGGCTGTAGGGGAAGTATTCATTCAGGCTGTAGGATGACAGCCTGAATGTTCTATTGGCTTGGATAAAATCAGATCATTTTCGGAGAAATATTTCTAAAATCCTAACATAAGAGCTGGGGGAATATTCAATATTCGGCAAAGTAATCAAAATATGCCTTGTTGGTGATAGATACAAAATATTGAATGACTTTAGTATGGGGAGATATAGAAATATGCAGAATGCTGATCTAAAGGATCGTGCCATTAGGAAATGCTGTGTGACTTCGTGTGATATCTAATTTAGGATAATTTATTTTTTATCATGAATAAGTGTGATAAATCTGAAAATCAGCTGTTTGATAGCATGGTTCGTTTTATAAAAAATGGGGTTCTCTTAGTAAGAGATCCCCATTTGGTTGCAAAAGTAGCTATAATTCCCAAGAAATGGAAATCTTTTGTTGTTTTAAAATGCTTTTAACAAGAAATGTATGAGAATTGTTCGTAAAAGGTTATGAATTACGATGTGTATATTTCACATTATCAATAAATTAAATAGAGAAGGGGATCTCTTACTAAGAGAACCCCAAAAATGAAGCTTCAACAAGCCTTTATTTTAGAAGTACAAATGATAAATAATTTATGTTTTGATGCAAATCTGTAATGATGCGGATTTGGGTACTGAATACTCTTTTCCGCAGAATCAAAACATAACGGGTAAAGCGCCTAGGTTACTGCCATGCAGTTCAATCGCTTCCTGCCCAGACCAGGGGTCAGATCTGATAACCACGTTACAGACGGGGGAAGAAAAAGAATATCCTGACCACAAGTGGTATTATATGTTCCTGCGCAACAGAGAGCTGAAACGCTATATCGAAATCTTTACCGGCAGGAGAGCTGTGATGATTAATACCCGGTCTGGCATGAAGGAAGAAAGATATTTCTGCTTCAAAGTGTTTTCATATACCTCTGCTGACCATAAAAGACGTTTTGAACGGTGTCCTTATAGCAAGGAAGAATATGCGGCCCGTCGGGAGTCCGCCTTTGCCGTAAAGGAGGCGTTTGCGACAGGCTCTGTACAGAAGTTGAACGCTTTGACGGATGAAAAGGAAATCACGGGTGATGGTTATCTGTTTGTATGTGCCCCGTTGGATGAGTTGAATCTCATCCTTGCTCATCTGTTCCCCCGGCAGTATCTTGCAAAAGACCGCAATTCCTATAGCGTGGCTGTTATTCCCCATAGACAGATGGAAGAATTTATTTATCTGTATGAATCCATGCCTTATAACATTGAACTGATGGATAAGCCTCTTGAGGAGTATATTCAGAAAAAGCAGAAGATACGTATTACGGGTGGTGTTTTTCAAGGGAAGGAGGGGTGTATCATGCGTCTGCATCGGAATACAAAGCTGGTGTTTGCTTTTGGTAATATGACGGTGGCTATTAGTTATCTTCAGGCTTTTCCGTTTGAGAAGGTGGAGTGATAGTAGTGGTTTAAAGATACTCTTTCACTAAATTTGTGTAGTTTTTGCATTGGAAAATTGGAATGTTTTAAATGAATATTAATAGAATATGGCTCAGACTATTAAGAGGAACTTCTTTTATAATCTCTTACTACAGGTATCCAAGGTATTGTTTCCATTAGTTACGGCACCTTATATTGCAAGGGTTCTAGATCCTGAGGGTGTAGGTATTGCAAATTTTGTGAATACCTATTCATCTTATTTCGCTTTATTTGCTGTTTTGGGTATTCCTTTGTATGGAATTCGGGAAATAGCAAAGAAACAGAATGATTTGAAGGCATCGGAGGAGTTTGTATCTCAGATGATCTCAATAGAATTGTTTTCAACTTTGTTCGTTAGTTTTTTTTACCTTTTGTCTGTTTACTTGATAGACCAATTGAATGAAAATGCAACGTTGTTTCTATTTGCTGGCATAGCTTTGTATATTACTCCTTTCAAAGTTGAATGGTTCTTTAGCGGTAGAGAGGAGTTTGGATACATTACATTTCGTTCTTTGTTAATTAAGATAATCAGTGTATTATTACTTTTTGTGTTTGTAAGGACGAAAGATGATATTTTGAATTATATTTTTCTTGGTGTTTTTGCCATGATAGCTAATGAAATGTGGAACTATATAAAGTTGTACAAAATGGGTATTCACCCCTATATACAGTTTAAGGGATGTGCACAACATATTAGAGCCGTTCTACTATTGTTCGCATCTTCAGTGGCTATTAGTATATATGCTATGCTAGATACTTTGATGCTTGGTTTTCAGTCATCCTATCAAGAAGTAGGTTATTATAACTCGGCTATGCATGTCATCAAAGCGTTATTACCTGTAGCTACTTCATTATCAGTTGTGGCTGTTCCTCGTGTTTCAACCTATATTCATAAAGGTGATACGGATAAAGTAAATGAACTGATGAACAAATCATTGGGAATTGTTTCATTTTTGGCATTTCCTTTGACGATTGGGATAATAATGGTTTCGCCAAGTTTTGTTCCACTTTTCTTTGGAAATCAATTCTATGGTGCCATATTACCGATGCAGATAGCTTCTGTTCTCTTACTTTCTATTGGCTTAAATAATTTGAATGGTATACAAGTACTTATCAGTATAGGGAAGGACCGACAGTTTTTATATAGTGTTTTAGGAGGGGCGATAGCTAACTTTCTGCTTAATCTGTATCTGATTCCGAAATATGGGGCAGTAGGAGCTGCATTTTCATCTGTTTATGCTGAAACACAGATTTTAATAGTGAATGAATTTTGTGTACGGAAATACACATCGGTGAGGGTTACTAATTTTAGTGATATGGGTAAAGCCATGGGGGGTGCTTTATGTTTTATTCCTATTTGTGTTTTCATAGGTACTATTGTGAAAGATTGGTTTTTTATATGTACATGTATCATTGTTTGTACATTGTTTTATTTGGTGTTGCAATATGTTCTGAAAAATAGTATTATCAATATGGTATTTTCTTTGATTTTAAGTAAAATTTTAAAAAAATGAACAATAAAATAAAGTGGTTGCTTAAAAAAAATATTAGTTTTATAAAGCCTATAGCTAAAAAATTGGTTTCAAAGAATCAAAAAAAATATATATATACTTGGCGTATTATGTTAGGAAAAGTATCATTCAAAGAACTGTTTTTAAATTTAGAATTTTTTAGGGATGAATATCCTGGTACTTTTTTGTCTGCCAAGCTTTATCGGAAGATGTTTTTAAAATCAGATGTTACATTTGCTTATAATTATATTTATCCGTTTGATCCGTTAAAAATTCGTTTCTTGCCTGAGGGGATTACTGCTCTTGTTAGTATAACACCTGATTATAGTTGTGTATTGAAATCAGATCTTCGTCGTATTAAGCAAGAGATTACTTTTCACAATGAAGAGGATAAATTTGTTGATACAGTATATGGTATTATTGATGCGGTAGAGGCGAAAGCTAATAAAATAAAGAAACGTCAAAGCTGCAATGAAAGAGAGCATTTTCTTTCTGCTTTTTTCCCAGAGATTTTATATCGTGATTGTATATCTTTGGATGAGGCTATTCAGAAAATATTGTTTTATAATGCTTTGTTTTGGCAGGCACGTCATTGGCATAATGGTCTAGGACGTTTAGATTTAATATTGAATCAGTATTATATAAGAGATGTGGAGTTAGGTATAGAAACCTATGAAAGTGCGAAAAGAAGATTGAAAGATTTTTGTCTCCTTCTAGGTTATCATACAAAATTTAAAAGTCCAGGACTTATTGGTGATACTGGTCAGTATATTCTTCTGGGTGGTATAGATAAGGAAGGGAATAATGTTGAAAATGACATAACGTATATGTTTCTTGAAATCTTTACGGAAATAAAAGTACCTGACCCTAAACTTATATTTAGAGTTAATGACAAAACTTCTACTGAAATATGGAATCTTTGTATCAAATGTTTGTCTAATGGTTGTGGTTCTCCTTTATTTATGAATGAAACTTTGATAATGAACAATATGGTGGAGTTTGGTTATGAGCGTGAGGATGTCTGGAATCTAGGAACTTCAGCTTGTTGGGAGCCATTAGTAATTGGCAAATCGTCTTGTCAGAATAATCCTTTTAAAAGTATTGTGCTCTGTGATTCCCTTTATCGTGTATTAAAAAAGGGGAGAGATTTTTATTCTTTTCAATCTTTGTTATTAGCTGTAAAGAACGACTTAGCTATAGAGGTTCCATTAGTTATAGAAGATTTGAATTATGATTACTCGCCGTTGATGTCGCTTTTTGATTCAGATTGTTTGAATAAAGGAAAAGATTTTTCACATAAAGGAACTAAATATATGTACCAAGGTGTGCAACTTTTAGGATTGCCTAATCTAGTTAATTCGTTGCTAAATATTAAGAAGTATGTGTTTGATAGGCACTTGATAACTTTAGATGATTGTCTTAATGCTATTGCCAATAATTATGAAGGGTATGAGGATTTGAGACTATTATTTTTGGGAACAAGTGATGAGAAATTTGGTTCTACGTCTGCTGAAGTTCTTGATGTTTGTAATCAGTTAATAGAATGTGTTAGTCATGCTATAGAACCTTTAAGAGCTAATGGTAATGCTGTGAAGTTTGGTCTTAGTTCTCCTGCTTATTTATTCCAGTCTGTTGGAAGTCCTGCAACTCTTGATGGAAGAAAATCCGGTGAACCCTATGCTGTACATATTTCACCAATTTCTTCTTCTATAGATATCAATGAGATACTCCGGTTTGCAGGTAGATTGAATTATCCTTATAATTGTTTAAATGGTAATGTAGTTGATTTTATTATTCCTTTATCTTATCAAAAGCAACCTGAAAAGTTGGTATCAATAATCCGTGATGCTTTTTCTCATGGTCTTTTTCAATTACAATTGAATATGTTAGATCGGCAGGTTTTGGTTGATGCTAAATCTCATCCAGAGAAATATCCTGATCTTGTGGTAAGGGTATGGGGATTTAGTGCTTACTTTAATGATTTACCAGAAGAATACAAGGATAATTTAATAGCTCGTGCGGGGATATATGAAACAGCTTGAGGTTACGGCTATTCAACGTGGTTGTGTATATGACGGTATGGGTGTCAGAACCACAGTCTTTTTGAAAGGATGCCCTTTTTCTTGTCCGTGGTGTTGTAATCCTGAAACTTTATATAGTTCTCCATTATTTTTTATAGATAATCAGAAATGTATCAAAGAGAAAGGTTTGTCGTCTTCACTTTGTAGGAAATGTATTCGTAATGGTGGTTTTGATACCTTGAAGTGTTGTCCTTTTGGAGTTTCAGAAGCTACTAGTCGGTTATTGTCTGTTGAGGAATTAGCTAATTATTTATTGAGGGATAAAGATTTATTCTATTTGAGCGGCGGCGGAGTTACTTTTTCCGGTGGTGAACCGATTATTCATATTCCAAATTTACTTCCTCTTTTAGAGATACTTAATAGCGAACAGATTAATTGCACAATGGAAACTACTTTGTATTGTAAAAATGATAGAGGGATATTAGGAGTTATACCTTATGTAGATGAATGGATTGTTGATTTAAAATTGCAACAGGAAAATTATAGAGAAGATTATGATGATGTTATAATGCATAATTTACAAATTTTAAGAGATTCGAATGCAAATATTTTATATCGACTTGTTTTTATAGATTCGATGGATGCAAATGAAATTGTGAAAAGATTGAAGAAAATAGATGTCTTAAGTATTGAGGTTTTAAAATGTCATGCTCTTGCAGAATCTAAATACCATAAATTAGGGTTATCGTTTAAAGGTTATGTACCTTCTGAAAAGTATTATTCTGATTTTGTTAATGCTTTATTAATGGTGGGAATTGAAACTAAAAAGGTTGCATTATAATATTTTAAAGTATAGGTTTCAAAGGGGGGTATAATAAGTTATTGATGTTATGCGAAAGAATTATGAAATAGCTTAGAAATTAAAGTATCTAATTATCGAATTGTAGTATCTGAGTTAATATAGTATGGATAAAAGAATAGCTTGTATTGTTGTTACCTATAATAGGAAAGAACTACTTTTTAATTGTATTCAACATATATGTAATCAGTCCTATAGACCTGAAACTATTTATGTTATTGACAATGCTTCTACAGATGGGACATTGGAAATGGCTGATAAAATGAAAAAAATAGCACAAGGATTGAATTTTAAATATGTACGATTAGAAAAGAATTTAGGAGGTGCTGGTGGTTTTTATACAGGTTTAAAAATGGCACATGAAAGTGGAAAATTTGATGCTTATTGGGTCATGGACGATGATGGAATACCCGAAAAGAATTGTCTTAAACAATTGTTGCAGTATTATCCTCAGTATGATTTTTTGTCTCCAATGGTTCTTTCTGTTGATGATCACAGTAAGTTGGCTTTTAATTATCATGGGAGATTTGAATCAGATGAATTGATTGCTACATTTGGGAATGTAGTACCAGAATATTCTTGTCCTTTTAATGGTATTTTATTATCAAGAAAACTTGTAGATAAGATAGGCTATCCTATACCTCAATTATTCATTTGGGGGGATGAAAGAAATTATACATTAAGAGCAAAAGATTCTGGAGCTGTTATAGTTACAATAACTTCTGCTATTCATTACCATCCTAGTGATAAAATGACTTTTTCACGAACCTTATTTAATAAGTCAATAGTTACGGTTCCCAATAAGTGGAAAGGTTATTGTTATTGGCGAAATACGGTATTTAACGGTAAAGGACGGATGAGTTTGAAGAACTATTTTTCTTTTTATGTTTATAATGCTTATTATTATTTATTTATAGCTAAGGATTGGGGATGGTTTCGATGTTTTAATGAAGCCTTTTTTTCGGGATTTAAGAAATGTCCAGATGAAGGATTTAGAAAATATATGCCTTAAGTCTATTGTAAAATACTGTTTTTTGTAATAATTTATAACTAGAGGGCGAATCATGACATTTTATGATATTGAATATATAATTATTATTGTAGTTTTAATCTCTGTGTTTTTTATAGGTCTGAAGTCTAGAAGTATAGAATATGATAAATTGTATTTACCATTTGTAATAGATAAACAAATGGCAGTTGCATTAAAAGGACTTGCATGTGTTCTTATTTTGCTAGGGCATTGGGGACAGAGAAAATTTGATGTTGATATGCCCTGGGGAGTTAGTAAAGTGGTTTGGAATACTACAGCTAACATAGGTTTAGTTTGGTTTATGTTTTTTTCTGGATATGGAATGTCTTTGAAAAAAGGTACAGAAGAGGTCGGGTTAGATAGGTGGTGGCATAGGATGAAAAAAATATATGTTCCTCTTTTTTTTGTTTCTGTTATTTCTGTAGTATTGTATGTCATTCTGCCCGATTGTTTTTCAATTGGAGAAATAAAGCAGCTATGGATACCCGAAACGATTCATCAATTGCATAATTTTTCGATGTCTGATATGTTGTCAATAATAAAAAACATGTTAGGCTGGGGGGATTGGTATGTAGCTTGTATATTAATGTTTTATACAATTTTTTATTTTGCAGTTTATATATCGTGTAAATATAAATTAAATACTACCATTCTTTTAGCGATATTTTTTTGTATTTATTATATATGGGCATATTTTTATTATGGTCCGTTAGAAGGTCACTATTATAGGTATGTATGGGCTTTTTTATTTGGGCATGCAGTGGCAAAGAGAACAAAAGTATCATGGATAGTGGTAGTCGTTTCTTTGTTTACATGGTATTGTGAGGGTAAAATACTTTGGGCGTGTTTTATAATAGGTATTGCAATTTTATTTTTATGTTCATATTTGAATTTAAAATATGAAATGCAAAGCAAATGTTTGCTGTTTTTAGGTGGCATTTCATACTTCTATTACTTGTCCCATATAAGGGTAGGATATGTTTTTATAACGTATATGCAGATAGATAGTATCATTGTATGGTGTATACTTACAACTTTAATAGCATACTTGTTTAATAAAGCCTATTTTTATGTAGTGAAATAATATTATCTTTTTTCCTTTATATGGAATTAAATGAACAGACGAATTCTTGGATTGATGAACAGTCATACAAAGATGAGTTTGAACGTGTGGAACAATTTAAGAAAAGAAATGAGTTTATAAATATGAAGATACTTTGGTTGAGTGGTAATCCTGCATTGTATAAGCGTAAATCTATGATAGACGGTGGGTGGATAGGAACTTTGCAAAAAGAAATTGTAAAAGAGAATATAGACTTAGCTATTGCTTTTCCTTACTTGAAAGATGATAGTTCATCTGAAGAAGATGGCGTAAAATATTATCCTATGTATTTGCCTAAGTGGAAAAAGAGAATTTGGTACTTTAATCAAAAGAAAGTGAATGGCTTTTTTCTACATAAAATAAAGCAGATTATTGGTGATTTCAGACCGGATATTATACATTGTTGGGGAAGTGAACTTTGTTATGGTCTGATAGCTCAGTATATAAGTATACCTGTGGTAATGCATATTCAGGGAATCATCAATCCCATTTATCAAGCATTTCGTCCGGCTGGTATGGACGGATTTTCAATATTGAAAGCTTCTGATTATAATTTGTTGAAATATTATAAACTTTATTGCCGTGCGAATGTGGTTATGAAACATCAAGCTACAAGAGAAAGGGATATGCTGAAACATATCAAGTATTTCATTGGAAGAACTGAATGGGATAGACAAGTGACTCGACTCATGTCTCCGGAATCTACTTATTATTATTGCTCGGAAGCCTTACGCACCCATATAACAAATTCTCCTAAATGGACATGTAATTCAAAACGTAAGTTGATAATTTCTTCAACTATTTTACCTCCCTTATATAAAGGAGCTGATGTAATATTAAGAACTGCTAGTATTTTAAAGACCTCGTATAAAGGTGATTTTGAATGGAATATTTATGGAATGAATAGTATACATCTACAAGAGAAATTTACGGGTATAAAGAGCGGACAGGTAAATGTGTTTTGTAGAGGAAAGGTGGGGCCGGACATCCTATCAGAAAAGTTATTAAAGTCAGATGTTTTCGTTCATCCGAGCTATATAGATAATAGTCCTAATAGCGTTTGTGAAGCACAATATTTAGGTGTGCCAGTGATTGCAACGTATGTTGGTGGAATTCCCTCATTAATAGCAGATGGTGCTGGTTTGCTAGTACCTGCTAACGATGTATATCAGACCGCATGGAACATTATTCGTTTGAAAAAGGATATTGATTTAGCAGAATCTATAAGTGAGAAAGAAATTACACTAGCAGAAAAAAGGCATAACCTGAAAACTATAGTAAATGATTTATTGGGGGTTTATGAACAGATAAAAAGAAAAAATACAGATGAAATATGATGTTGTAATTCCTGTAGCAGGAAAAGATATAGGGTTTATATCTAAAGTTGTTAAATATATAAGGCAATGTTTTAATGATGCGGATGTTGTGTATATCATAACTAGTGTTAGATATATTGACAAACTTGTAAATTTGTTAAAACGATATGAGCGATGTATTGTACTTGATGAAAATACACTTATTCCTGGCTTGACTTTTGATAAGCTAACAAAATTATTGCGTTTGCATAAAGAGGGCTTATCAACAGGGTGGTTTTTCCAGCAGTTTTTAAAATTAGGTTTTGCAAAGACAAAATATGCAGGTGAATATTACTTGACTTGGGATGCTGATACTTTACCTCTTTCTCATATTGAATTTTTTGATGGGAACCATCCATATTTTACTCGAAAATATGAGTATAATGAGAATTATTTTTTTACAATAGAAAGAATACTGGGAATGCAAAAAAAAACAAACTTTTCTTTTATAGCAGAGCATATGATGTTCAATTCAAGAATAGTGAAGCAAATGCTTGGCGAGATAGAAGGAGCTCCTGTTGATGGTGATAGTTGGTATGAGAAAATAATAAATGCGGGAAACTATGAATCTGTGCTACCTACGTTTTCGGAATTTGAGACCTATGGAACCTATGTAATGTATAACTATCCGGATTTTTATCATATACGTCAGTTGAATACTTTCCGATGCGGTGGTTATATACAAGGTTATAATATTACAGATGCTAAGCTTCAAGAGATTTCATTTGATACAGATACAATATCTTTTGAAATACGTCACGAGCCTCTTTTCCCGTATAATTTATTTAATAAAATAGTATTATTGAAAATGAAGATAGCAAAGGCTAAAAATCGTTCTTTAATGGGGAATCTTGAGAAAGTTGTGAAACTGATAAAAAATAAGTGTTGGGGTAATAAATCTCAAGAAGAATATTTGGAAAAAATTACTCGGATAAAAAAATAAGCGTATTTTTATTATTAAAAGAGGATCTTCATATTAAGATGTCGCTCTTTATGTTTGGTTTTGAGCAATATAACTATTAGATAAAAATTATATATGTTAGAAACTAAAATTTCGTATCAATATGAAAAATGGGATTATTTTGTAGTACTGACTTTTGTATTAACAACAGGAACTATTATTTGGTTTCATTACTTGTCTCCAGGACTTTCTTTATCTTTTTATTTCTTAATTGCAACTATTAATTTGTTAGTTAGAGATAGAAAAATTAGGCTAGTTAGGAATCTTTCTTTCTATTATTGTATTTATATATTTATAATAGCTTTGTTGGGAGGAGTTCTTTTTTATAGTCATTACGTGGAAAATGCAACAATCGGATATTTAATTTCTGCAATATCTTCATATTTGATAATTTCCACTTACAGTTTTGTGTACTTTAAGAAAATATTAACCAATGTGGTGTTTTATATTACATTGATTGGAGAATTAGTCTTTATTTTGTCTGAATTTGATTTATTGCCTTTGCAAAGTATTGTTATAGCAGGTGATGTTAAAATTATTTTTTATGGGTATTCATTAGGTTGGCCTAATTTATTTCATAGATTTGCAGGGCTTTGGCATGAACCTGGAGCGTGCCAAATAATTTTGAATACTGTTATTTGTTTGCATTATCATGAGTTTGTAACATGGACATGGCAGAAAAATCAATTGTTGAAAATGATAATTATAATAATAGGAGTATTGTTAACTCAGTCTACGGGTGGCTATTTCGTTTTTATGTTATTTATGCTAAATGTAATGTTTGGTGTGAAATTTAAATATAAGCATGCCATGTTTCTTAAATTATTGTTATTCATTTTAGGAGGGGTTATTATTTGGCATTTGTATCATTCACCTATAATACAAGAAAAAATATTTAGTGATGAAAATGGTAATGAAAGCATGTCAAAAATTCAAAGGACTACTGAAAATTTAGCAATGTTTCAAATGTTTTTAGAAAGACCTATATGGGGGTGGGGATTGGGAACACATGAGCAAATTGAAATGTTTGACAAGTTAGATAATGGGGGATGTAGTAATGGTGTATTGTATATGTTATGTTCTTGGGGAGTAGTATGGTTTTTTCCATTTTTATGGATGGTGTATAGAAATATGAAACAAATGTATGGACATTTCTTTATGATAATGCTTCTTGCGTTTTTTTTGATGCAAAGTAATGAAAGATATTTAGAGTTTCCTATGTCATTCATTTTTGTATTTCAATTTAAAAGAGAGGGTATATATGGATAAGAGTTCTTTGAAAATATCAATTATTACTGTATGCTTTAATGCGTCTAATACGATTGAAGAAACTATAATATCTGTTGTAAAGCAAACTTACAAGAATATTGAATATATTATAATTGATGGAGGAAGTTCTGATCAGACAAATAATATAATAGATAAATATAGTGAATTTATTTCTTACTATTGTTCCGAACCTGATGATGGAATTTATGATGCAATGAATAAAGGACTAGAATATGTCACAGGTGATTATGTTCTTTTTTTAGGTGCGGATGATCATCTGATTTCTTATTCGGTAATTGAACAAGTATGTAACAAAATATTGTTATATAATGAAGAAAAAGTTTTTTATGGAGATGTCTTTAGGCCTATTTTAAATGATATTTACTGCAATAGATTCACCAAAATTAAATTAGCTGTAAAAAATATTCCTCATCAAGGAGTGTTCTATCCTAGGTGTGTTTATAAAAGATACAAGTATGATTTAAAATATAACTTGTTTGCGGATTATTATTATAATATTTCATTATTTTCAAGAATAGGATTTGAATATTTGGGATTGACGATTTCATATTTTAATGATTTAGGTAGTTCGGCAAGATTAAACGATTTGAATTTTGAAAAAGATGAAAAGAAAATAAAAATCTCAAAGTTAGGATATTTACCTTTTTTATATTCTGAGCTATACCATTTTTTGCGTAATCTAATAAAAAAATGAAAATAAGTGTTTGTTTAGCGACTTTTAATGGTGAGAAGTATCTGCAACAACAAATTGAATCAATACTGATTCAATTGGGAGATAATGATGAGTTGATAATTTCAGATGATGGAAGTTCAGATCAAACCTTAAATATCATAGAATCGTTTTCCGATAAGCGTATTCATATTTTTCACAATAAGATGAACCATGGGTTTATTGGAAATTTTGAGAATGCTTTGCGCATAGCAACGGGAGACTATATATTCTTATCTGATCAAGATGATGTTTGGTCTTCTGATAAATTGCGGATCTCTTTACAAGCACTGGAAAAAGCGGATTTAATAGTTCATGATGCTGAGATGATAGATGGAATGGGAAATAGTTTAGGAAAAAATTATTATTCTATGATGCACTCTGGTACAGGATTTTTGCGTAATTGGTTGTATACAAGATTTCTAGGGTGTTGTATGGCGTTTAATAGAAAAGTTCTTAATGCCTGCTTGCCATTTCCTAAATATATAACAGGTCATGATTATTGGATTGGTATGTATGCGTTACTGAAATTTAGAGTTCGTTTTATTCCTGAAAGATTGGTGTATTATCGGAGGCATGGTAATAATGTTTCATCTTCTAGTGAAAAATCGAAAAATACATGGGCATATAAAATTATAATAAAACGTTTGGGAATAATATGGGCGTTGATAAATAAATAGGAATGCATTGTACTTTTAATCTTGTTGAGATACACTGTTTGTGTCACTATAATTAAAATCTTATAGAAAATATACATTAGAAGTGATTTGGGAGATTTTTTATTTGTTATAGGAGTAACTTATGTTTGTCAGGCTTGAAATATGTGAAGAAATTCTTTCGTGAAATCGTAAACGATTGTAGAGGGTATAAGAGGCTGTTGTTGATGACAATCGAAATCAAGATTAACAATATTAAAAAATTAAGTTCCAATTTTTGATTTATTTATAAGAAAAAATCCCGAAGAGAGACTTTCGCTATGTGATACGTCAAATTGGACATTTGCTTTATACTTATATAATATCAAAAAGATTAATTTATGCGTATCTTGCATATTTCAAAATATTACTTTCCTTATTTAGGAGGCGTAGAGGGTATCTGTAAATATCTTGTGGAAAGGATGCCAAAACACATTACAAGCGTGGTCTGTTTTAATAATCAACGGGAGAATGCTGTAGATGAAATAAATGGTCATCGTATATATCGTATTGCAACTTTTGTAAACATTGCTCGTCAGGCATTGTCATTGTCGTATAAAAATGGATTGCGATGGGCTATTTTAACAGAAAAACCAGATGTAATACAATTTCATTGGGCGAATCCTTTCCCAGCTATATTGTTGCGATTAGTAATGCCGAAGGATGTTAAGTTGGTGTTGCATTGGCATATGGATATTATACGTCAGTGGTATCTATACTGGGCGGTACGCCCTTGGGAAAAATGGATTATTAAACGAGCGGATTGTATTGTAGTGACGAGTCCGCAGTATAGGGATGGTTCTAAGCCTTTACAAAAAGTGAAAGAAAAAATACGTATAGTACCGAATGCAATTGATGAAAAGTTATTTGAACTTCGGATAGGAGATAAGGAACGTATTCAGGAAATAAGGGCACTATATAATGGTAAACCTATTGTTTTCTTTATGGGCAGGCATACTAAATATAAAGGTTTGCCGCATTTGATAGAGGCGGAGCAATATATGAAATCCGATTGTGTCATTGTTATCGGTGGTAAAGGTCCTTTGACAAAGAGATTGAAAGCATTAGCTAAGAAACGTAACTCGGCACGTATTCATTTTGTTGGTAGGTTGTCTGAGGATGATTTGCGTTGTTATCTGTATGCGGCCAGTGTGTTTGCTTTTCCTTCTGTCACAAAGAATGAAGCATTTGGTGTAGCATTGGCCGAGGCTATGTATTGTTATACTCCAGCTGTTACTTTTACAATTGAGGGGAGTGGCGTAAATTGGGTTAATCTTAATGGAATTACTGGCATAGAAGTTTCGCAAAAGGGGAACTTGAATCAAGTTTATGCGGAAGCATTAGATAAATTGGTTAGAGATACAAGTTTGCAAAAAGAATATTCTAAGGCCGCACATAAGCGTGTTGCAGAAAATTTTTTAATAGGACATATGGTGGATGCTATGGAGAAAGTGTATCAAGAATTATGATGATAAAAACAATGATTAAAAGTGGATTCTTATTAAGCCTGTTTATATTCATCGGGACAATATATGCGGATGCTCAAATCAACTATGGTACCACAGGTCTGATGAACATGCCCACTGCCGACATGCAGCGTGATAAAACCTTTATGGCAGGTGGAAACTGGTTGAATCATCACGCTACCGTTCCCCGTTGGTGGTATGACACATGGAATTACTACATAAACATAACTATTTTTCCTTGGTTGGAAGCCGGATACTTATGTATGGGGCATAAAGCAGTACCCACGGACTATGGTAATCGCTCGGGCTATTGGGTCCCTTCCACGTATGGTAAATTTGTCAACCAGGACCGTTCCTTTCATTTTCGGCTTAGAGTGTGGAAAGAAGGCTGGTGGAAAGAATGGACCCCCCAGATAGTTCTCGGGGCGAATGATGTGATAGGTGATTCATGGAATGGAGGATCGCTGTCCAAACCTTCAGAATTAAATTATGGTAATGGTTTTCTTAACCGCTATTATCTGGCCATAACCAAACATTTTTATTTTGAGAATGTGGGTACATTAGGTGCACACCTGTCATGGATATACAGCAACCGTTTTGATAACAAGTTGAATAATCCGGCTATGGGTGCGAATTTCCGGTTTCATTTGAAGGACAGTGATTCTTGGGTGCATAAAGCCATTAATGGTGTTAATTTAATGGCAGAAGTGGTTCCCGGTTATACGGATGTGAAGGAGGATTTGACTTTTGACCCTGACGGGGCGAAGTATCAGGTAAATCTTGGTATGGAGTACAGCTTCTGGAAAGACTACATCAACGCCATAGTAGAACTGAACCGTTGCAAGTACTTTTCCGGTGGCTTAGTCTTCAAAATCCATTTAAAATAATAAAAAGCGCTCATTCATAGGAATTTCCAGATAGAATTCGTTTCTTTGCGGTCAGAAACCATAAAATCATCTTTATTATGTCATCCCGCTTTGTAAACCCTTTCACGGATCTCGGCTTCAAGATAATCTTCGGACAGCCCGCCAGCAAGGATCTGCTGATAATCCTGCTTAACGAACTGCTGTCGGGTGAGCATCACATTGAAGACCTGACGTTTCTGGACAAGGAGGACCGTTCGGAGAATATTCACGACAAGGGCATCATCTATGACCTTTACTGCCGTACCTCTACGGGCGAGTACAATCGTGGAGATGCAGAACCGCTGGCACAGTCATTTCCTGGACCGTACGCTTTATTTATTATGTATGCCGTGCGGTGAGCCGCCAGATGGAGAATCCATCCTCCAAGGAGGTACGTGTTCCCGACACTCCGTTGGAGGAGGATTGCGGTATGCTCAGGGAAGAAGAGGCTTCTTACGGTCTTCGTTACAGGCTTCCTGCTGTGTACGGCGTTTTCCTGATGAATTTCAAGGAGGATGGTCTGGAAAGCAAGTTCCGTACCGACACGGTGGTTTCCGACCGGGACAGCGGTCGTGTGGTGAACCGGAATTTCCGTCAGATTTATCTCCAGTTTCCTTATTTTACGAAGGATCTGGACGAATGTTCTATTTTATCCGATAAACTAATGTATGCACTGAAGAATATGAACAACTGGAACAGAATGCCCGATGCGCTGAAAGAACAGGTTTTCAGCCATCTTGACCGCCTTGCCGCCAAGGCTCACCTGTCTGAGGGTGACCGTATCGCTTATGATAAGGCGGTGGACCGTTATAACGTGAGCCGTATTGTGGAAAATGATATCCGTGAACAGGCTGTCGCGGAAGGAAAAGCAATAGGAAAAGCGGAAGGAGAGACGGAAGGACGTTTGAAGGGACGTTTGGAGATCGCCCGTAAACTGAAAGAGAACGGTTTTTCCATAGCGGATATTGTCCGGGTTGCCGGACTTTCAGCGGAAGAAATTGATAAGCTGTAACGGTGTGCACGATTGATTGTACTGCTAGGTGATTTGCTTCTGTTTTGTAGAAAGATGAATGGTGGGTAGGGTAAATTAGAATGATGTCAATGTCGGTTCTCTATAGGGCTATCGTATACGATTAGTATGGTAGTCTGTAGATTGAGTAAATTTATTATTGTAAAACCTTTCTACAAAGAAAAACAAATCATACGTAAGGGCATTCTCCATGCAGCTTCCCCCAAAGAAGAAACTGCATGGTGATTGCCACTTTCTTTATTATCTCTCCAAGTACCCGAACACCCCCTCCGCATCGAAACACGGACAAGCCTTCGGGATACTTCCCGGCATATCCCTGTGTCCCCTTATCCGGACACCGGGAAAGATTTTCACCATCCGCATCAGCAACAAAATAAATTGTTCCGTCTGTTCCGGTGTCCGGGTATCTGTCGGACGTCCGTCCGCATCCAGACCGCCCTCATAACAGATACCTATGCTGCAACGGTTCCAGGGGCGGCAGTGTGCACCCACTTCCAGAAGCTTGCGGTGCTGGGTCACACTTCCGTCACGACGGATATAAAAATGATACCCCACCGTGCGGAAACCTCGCGTTTTGTGGTCACGGAGCAGTTGCTCGGCGGTGTAATCCCGGGTGGAGCGTGTGGCGCTGCAATGAATGACGATATATTTCACGGAAGCGGAGGATGCCATCATCGGGCCGTCCTCCTGAGTGAGGAGAGCACGTTCGTTCGGAATCTCTTCCTCACCGATTATCATAGGGAAAGTTTCTTGAATCATGGTTGAATTGAAATAGGGAATTAAGAATTAAAAAGTGTCATGCGATGGGTCAGGGGCTTTTTAAAAGAGAGTGGTGCAACTGGTTACGCCCAAGGCGGTGAGCGCTGCTATGGCAGCTTGGATAATGGCGTGCAGAATTTGCTTCCAGGTGATTTTCTTTGAATTGTTCATAGGAATATTTGTTTTAAAGGATTTGTTTTTTTCTGTCATTCCGGACAAAGACGAGGAATCTGTGGGCATAAAAATGATTGCATTCAGATTCTTCACTTTGTTCAGAACAACAGTTTTATTTCAGAAAGGCAGATCTTTACAGAAATACAGGTCTACTTCAGAATAACCGTTTCATTTCAGAAAGACAAATACTATCAGACTTCAGAAGTCCGGAAAGTTCAGGCGTTTTCTTCCGTCTTGTCATCCGGTCCGGAAGCCTCTCCCGTCAAGTCCACAGTGTTTTTCCCCGCTTTCAGGGCTTTAACCACCAGCTTGGCGGCCTTTCGGGTAGGGACCAGGTTGAATACGCTGTCTTTCAGCAAGCTGAGGAAACGGGTTCCGGCTTTCCAGCGCACGTTCAGGTCTTCCACATGGATGGCGGGATTGTATGTTTCCAGTGATTCGGCTCCCATGCTGTTGATATGAATGGAGAAAGTGCCCAGATCGCCCATCTGGATGCGTTGTCCTGCCAGAAGCTGCTCCCGCATACAGTCCACCGCTTGGATCAGGACCGCCTGGATGTCGGCACGGTTGTATTTGGAGCCGTGGGTCGAGATATGCTCGGCAAACTTGTCCAGTGTCATGATTTCTGAGTACTGGGCGTTGGCATAAGCCTTCTTGGGAGCATCCTGGTCACTGGGATTGGCACGGAGTGAGATACTGTAGTTGATCATCGTTTTTGTTTTTAAAGGGTTATTATTATCGGAAAAGTGTCAGGTAGGAGCAAGGCGCACACTGCTGTGGCATCCGGTGAAACTTGGGGCAAGATCCGCGGAATCTTGTACCAGGATTTTTGTAATCTTGTGCCGGGTTGCGGCTTCTTCCTTCTGACACTGCAAAGATAACCTCACGTCCGTGCGGCGTGACCCCTTCCGACCCCTTTTGACCCTTTGGGGAGACTGTCCGGGAACTCGGTCAGCGCTTGCGTCATGTGGTGACTTCAGGCGCGGATTTCACGGTTCCCTCTTTATTCTTTCCGCGTAATCCACGTCTCAGAGAGAGAGGAAGAGTTCTCGGACAGTCTGTGGCAGATTTCAGGGGGAATCACGGTTCTCCCAGGTGGAGGTAGACGAGTTGCAACTGGCGGCAGGTGAAGGATTTCTGGCAGGGATGGTATCCCGTGGCTTCCAGGGCGTGGAGTAACGGTGCGCACTGGGCGATCCAGCGCATCAGATGACGCACGGCTACTTTCGGCGTACTGTCCGGAAAATAGAGAAGGGCTGTTTCGGTCTTATTCATGAATGGTTTCTTATTTAACGTGAGTTTGATAGATGATAATAAAGTTTATCCGGAGTTTTCTGAACAATCCAAATAAACTGCCATAAACGATTTTTGCTATCCGGGAACAACAGCCGCACGGAGCAGCGACGGGGACACAGGGACAGTGGGGACACCCCCTTTTTTCCTCACACACATACGTGTACATATAGAAAGCCGGGTCAGTTCTTGTGATACGTCCCCTTGCCGTCCACACTTACCAGCGCCCCCTGTTTGGTGAGCCGTTTGAGCCAGGTAAGCGCGGTGGATTCAGGTATCCTCCTGTCGTGCGCTTTTTCCAGCAGCAGCCGGCGGGTAAACTCGTCCTCCATTTCGGCAAAGAGCATATTCTTGTCCGCCGTGCTCCGGCGCTTGATAACGGAGGAGGACAGAAACGAAAGAACATGGGTGGCGTGCAGATAAAGCGGCTCCACCAAGGCAAGCACGGCATGAAAGTCATCGTCTGTAATCACCATGTTCCAGCGTGGGATGATACGGTCCTTCAGATTATCGGAAGAAATATGCGCGTCAGGTTTCACCAGAGAAGAATCTTCCAGGCTTCGCAGGATGGCGACTATCGACATCATGCGGCACGCATTGACGGCAAGACGGATGACGGAACTGCTCATCTCGTCCCCGTTGATCTTGCCGGAACGATGGAACAGCTTGTCGAACAGGAAGTTGAACTGTTTATGCTGGGCATGAGTCAGCTTCAGGGTAAACAATCCCCGAAGCGTCAGCTCGTCCAGCGTGTTTTTCCATTCGTTGCCCATCAGGCGGAATTCCTCGTCCACATCCACCTCATCCTCGCCGAACTGGTCTGCCCACTGGGTGACGCGTGGCATATAATAAAAGTTCTGGCGGGAGAACAGACCGTTCTCCGCCGTGGGGATCAGGGGCTTTACCTGTGCGGGCGTACCCGAGAGCAGCACGGAGAGATAGCTTCTGCTCACCTCCTGATATTCGCGGTCGGTGCGCCGGTTGTAGGACAGGCGGTCGTGGTCGAACGCCTTGCGCAGCGTGTCGCTCCAGTTTCCGTATTCGGTCCCTATGGCGGTGGATACGGTGTCCGCCTCACTTTCGCAGATGAGGCCCGTTCCGTTGGAATCCATGATATTTTGCAGGATGCCTGTTCCGGTGTTGTTTCCCGATATGAGGAACATCCGGTTGGGAGGCAATACGGGAGCTTCCTGATTTTTCCGTTCCTTGCCCAGAGAGTCGTAGGCAGCCTTTTCCCGGCGGTAAGTTTTCATCGCCTCTTTCACCTCGCTGCGTATCTTGTCGTGTATGGGTTCGATGAGGAGCCGTACCCACGTCAACGCGCTTTTTCCCGAGGCAGACGGGGCCACGATGAAAGTCTGCATACAGGGGGCCTGCCACTTCCGGCCGTATTGGCACCGCACTACGTGGGAGAGGGAGGCACCCAGTACGGTAAACGCTCCCAGGAGCAACACATCACGCTGTTCGGGCTTTTTACCGAAGGAGATGATTTTCTCCAGCAGCTCCGGCCACACATAGTCCTGTGGAAAGGTAGGCAGGGGGGAATAAGGCTCGGAGCCTTCGGTGAGCTGTTCCTCCTCGTCGGTATCATCGGAAACGTCATTTTCCACCTTATTATATCGCGCGCACGTGTGTGGAAAATCCGGGGTTGTCCCTGCTGTCCCCATTGTCCCTGCCTTGTGGAAGCCGGCGCTGCCGGAAATCTTCACTCCGCATTGTCCGGCCAGATGGAATACGGTTCCCAGATGTATATCTTCTTTATCGGCATGAAGCGCGTTCGAGAACAGTGCTTGTGCATTTTTTTCGTCGTATTTGGAGGAAAGGGAGCAGAGGGAGAGGAAATCATTGCGTCCCGCTTCTCCGCAATCGTTTGCGATGGCGAAAGCCAGTTGTACATATTCAATATAGGTAGGGGCAATGTCTGCGCCTGCCATGCGGACAGCTTCGGTCAGCTGCCGCAAGTTTTCTAAAGGATTGTTCATGTTCATGATATTTGTTATTTTTTGAGTGCCTGTTTAAATTTTGTCCGGCATTCTTTTGAGTATGTTTTTCTATTCGTTTTAAATTTCCCGGCGTATCAATGCTTCCTCGTCATACGAGAGGAAACAGGCCCGTACCAAGTCCTTGCCGGAACGGTCCACGCCTTTGCCGGAATGGTTTGTTTTTTTATCTTCCCTGTCCGGGTGGCTGCTGTGGAAATCATAGATTGCTTGTACGTAGTTCATCGCCCAGTGGATGTTTTCGGAGGTATTTTGTTTGGTGTCGGGTATGCGTGCCAGGTCGTAGGGGATGAACGCTTTTACTCCGTGTCCGCTGGGGCTGGTGAATGCCAGTACAGGGCGCAGGAGGAGGTCGTCGAACAATTGTCTTTTCAGCTTTTCCGCTTCCCGACGGGAATCAAGGTGGTCTATGTCCACCACAATCAAGCCCGACGGTCCGGTCAGGCTGTCGCTTTTACGGTAGGAAAAAACGCCGCAGGGAGTAACGTAGGGTAGCGTCTGTTGCTTGAGCATACGATAGACTTTTTCATCCCCGTTTTCCGCTGCCCGGCGCACGGTCTCGGTCAGTGTCTTCAGGCGTTCGCTGGATGTGATAAGTTTGTACACTTCCTGTAAGGTTATTTCCTTGTAGGGCGTTAAGGTGGGCGGCTGGATGATTCGTCCGGTGGTACTGTCCTTTACCGGTGATATAGGTGGCAGAAACAGTGACATTTTAAATTGGTTCATTCGTTTTTATTTATTAAATTTGCAAGCCCTGATATTTATGAATCAGGTTATTGATTTTCAATGTTACAAAGTTCGATATAATAACTGAGATACGTGTGTTTTTGTCCTGAACGGGGACATATAAATGATTATTCATATAAAAAATACGATTTAATCCGATGGAACATTTGAATCCTGTTGATCAGGCCCGGCAATTGGCTGCCGAGGTAGTGAAACGTCTGGGCCAGTTGAATCTGCACAGACGGGAGTTGGAGCGTAAGCTCCATGTGGCTAATGGCTTTTTTACCAGCCTGGAAGAAAAAAAATAACATGACGCTTCTTCTTTTTTTCGAGGTGAAGGCGGTTATAGAAGAACACTATGAGAGGCGTATCGAGTTTTACAGGTATGTCAATCCGCCGCTGTCACGGGAGGCGGAACGTGAACTGGGGGAGTGGAAAGGAAAAGTGAGGGAGATAATGAGGATGTGTTGAAGTTCCGATAGGGGGATATAGCGGGACATTTGGTCCATAACACGCTGAAAGGCAATATGACTATTGCCCGTATGTATCTTGCGATAGCCGGGGGAGATATGGACGGTGCCTTGCGTCTTCTTCGGGAATTCCTTTCTACTGTTCCGTATTGTGATAACACGAATTATGAGGGACATTACAGCAACTGTTCTACATCATCTTTTCCCTGTTCGGGATGTATGTCGATGTGGAAGTGCGTATCCCGAACGCTTTTTCCTCAGTGGATTGCAAGTGGTGAAGGTAGGGATCAATTTTGATGTGGAGAAACACACCTTGGGGGATTATATAAATCACCGATAAGAATTAATCTGTAAAGAATAGGATATTTACTATAGGCTGCATGCAATGATGCATGTGGCCTTCCCTTTTTTGTTGCCGGTAGCGACCGGCATCCGCTTATGTATTACCCAAACGACACTCTTCGTGATTACCAGCAGGAG
>OAWT01000048.1_pt1 | contig 145903 bp, 98 predicted proteins | sample 1477031 | NCBI WGS metagenome assembly OAWT01 (sample SAMEA2580263, study PRJEB22360) | human gut metagenome | biome: human gut; feature: human-associated habitat; material: faeces | place: Denmark | collected 2008/2010
TCGGTCTCCTTTTTTATTGTATTGCTAATTGATTCTACGCTCTCAGGGGCTATGCACCCCTGCCGCTGGGGCAAACCCGCAGTGGTTTTTTCATGGGAAACACACTGCGAAGTTGCACTTCTAAGTTGAATTTGCAAATATTTTTCTTTTCACTCTATTCTTTTTCTTTTAACCACTGAGAATAAACGTTTGTATCTTTTTATTGTTATTTTTGTAAGTGATAATAATTAAATAGTAATAAGTTTTATATGAGAAGTTTGAAAAGTCTATTGATGGTTGCGGTCGCACTGGTTTTGGTCAGTTGCTCCATGTCCGCAAAACCGGAAAAAAATGAAATGGAAGAGGTGTCTGCACAGGGGGAAGTGATTGTATTGAATAAGGCGGACTTTCTGTCAAAAGTATATAATTACGAAAAGAATCAGACTCAATGGGTATATGAAGGGAACAAACCGGCTATTATTGACTTTTATGCAGACTGGTGCGGCCCTTGCAAGAAAGTATCTCCGATCCTGAAAGAACTGGCTGCACAGTACAAGGATGATATTGTTATTTATAAAATAAATGTAGATAATGAAAAAGAGCTGGCTTCGGCATTTGGTATACAGAGTATTCCGACGTTGCTGTTCATTCCCAAAACAGGTAAACCTCAGATTGCTCAGGGAGCCTTATCAAAAGAACAGTTTGTAGAGCAAATAGATAATTTTTTGTTGAAAAAATAAGATCTTGCTTGAGAGGAGCAAGAAGGCACAATAAAAAAGAGGACATCTGCAAAGGTGTCCTCTTTTTATTTTGGCAAAGCTTGAATTATTCAGCGCTTTCTGCTGCAGGAGCTTCTTCTGCCGGAGCGGCAGCAGCTGCTTCTTCAGCTTGCTTAGCAGCTTCAGCGGCTGCCAATTCTGCTTTCTTTTTAGCTACGATTTCTGCTTTTGCCTTGTTTGCTTCTTTTTCTGCTTCCAGACGAGCTTTTTCTGCAGCTTTTGCAGCTTCGCTATCTTTGTCCTTTACAGCCTGAACAGAAGCCTGTTTGTTTTTCAACCAAGCCTGAAACTTGGTTTCAGCAGTAGCTTCATCGAATGCACCCTTCTTAACACCTTCCAATAAGTGTTTTTTCAAGCAAACACCTTCACGAGAAAGAATGTTACGAGTGGTATCTGTAGGTTGTGCACCTACCTGTAACCAATACAAAGCTCTTTCGAAGTTCAAATCTACTGTAGCAGGATTAGTGTTCGGATTATAAGAACCTATCCTTTCAATAAACTTTCCATCACGTGGAGCCCTGCTGTCTGCGACTACGATCTGATAAAAAGCGTAGCTTTTACGACCGTGTCTCTGCAATCTAATTTTTGTTGCCATGTTTGAATAATTAATTTAAGCTGTTTGTATTAGCGGGTGCAAAGATAGGGATTTTCATATATAAAACAAATATATTGGAGAAGAAAATAATTGATTATCTTTGCATGCGTGTGAAATTCTCAATTATCAAATAATAAAACGGATACATTATGAAGACGAATGTGTTGAAGAAAATGCTATTGATGCTGTTGTGTGTTGTTGCGGTAAGTATGACTGCCCTAGGGAAAGAGACGGTTTCGGATGTGTTGCCGATTGCCGATCCTTATATCCTGTTTTACAACGATACCTATTATGCTTATGGAACATCCCGTGCGGACGGTTTCGAGGTGTACAGTTCTAAAGATTTGAAGTCGTGGGAGCGTTCTTCCCGTTTGGCACTGAGTAAAGAAGACTCTTACGGGGATAAATGGTTTTGGGCACCGGAAGTCTATTATGTGGAGAAGGACAAGAAGTTTTATATGTTTTATTCGGTAGAGGAGCACGTTTGTGTTGCCACGTCCGATTCTCCTTTGGGACCGTTCGTGCAGGATGAAAAGAAGCCGATTCGAGAAGAAAAAGGAATCGATACATCCGTCTTTTTCGATGAGGATGGGAAGGCCTATCTTTATTTTGTCCGCTTTACAAACGGTAATGTGATTTGGTGTGCAGAACTGAAAGATAATCTGAAGGAAATCAAGGAGGAGACGCTGACACAATGCATCGAAGCGGTCGAGCCCTGGGAAATGGTGTTTGGTAAGGTGGCCGAAGGTCCTTCCATTCTGAAACGGGACGGCTTGTATTATCTGCTCTATTCTGCCAACGATTTCAGGAGCCAGGATTATGCAGTCGGCTATGCCACGTCGGATTCTCCTTTTGGCCCTTGGAAGAAAAACAGTAAAAACCCGCTTTTGCATAGGGTAGACGAACTTGTCGGAACCGGCCACGGGGCACCGTTTGCCGACAAGGATGGCAATTTACGGTATATTTTCCATGCCCATAAGAGTCAAACGGAAGTGAACCAGCGAAACTCCTATATCGTTGATATGTCTTTGTCTGGCAAAGACCAGGTTTCGATCGGTGGAGGGTTGATCCGCCCTGCTGTCGTAAAATAAATCACGAGATATCCATTGTGAATAGGTCCGATAGGGCATAAAAAGATATGTTTCCCTTGATTAATTCTGTAATCAGTGGCACTGATTATGTAATCGTTGACTGTGATTATATAATCGCTGCCACTGATTTTATAATCACTGCCACTGATTACAGAATTTCAGGTGATCGAAGCAAGAATTAGACACTGTCTTTTTTCTATTCCCTATCATTGCCATTTATTTCTTACCTTTGCCGCTCGTTTTATAAAAGTAATACATTTATATAGTATATGATTTCAGTAGACGGACTAACAGTTGAGTTTGGCGGTAGCGCATTATTTTCGGATATATCTTTTGTTATTAACGAGAAAGACCGGATTGCCCTGATGGGAAAGAATGGAGCGGGTAAATCCACATTGCTGAAGATATTGGCTGGGGTGCGTGAGCCGACCCGCGGGAAGGTGTCTGCCCCGAAAGATACTGTCATCGCATACCTTCCGCAGCATTTGATGACGGAAGACGGCCGTACGGTGTTTGAAGAGACTGCCCAAGCTTTTGCCCATCTACACGAGATGGAAGCGGAGATTGCTGCAATTAACAAGGAACTGGAAATACGCACTGATTATGAGTCGGACAGCTATATGGAACTGATCGAGCGTGTTTCTACTTTGAGTGAGAAGTTCTATTCTATTGAAGAGATTAATTATGATGCCGATATCGAGAAGACTTTGTTAGGGCTTGGTTTCACCCGCGAAGATTTCGGCCGTCAGACAAGTGAGTTCAGCGGTGGTTGGCGTATGCGTATCGAATTGGCGAAACTGTTGCTGAAGAAACCGGATGTGCTTTTGCTGGATGAGCCGACCAACCACCTCGATATCGAGTCTATCCAATGGTTGGAAGATTTTCTGATCGATAACGGGCAGGCAGTAGTCGTAATCAGTCACGATCGCGCATTCGTAGACCATATCACGACCCGTACGATCGAAGTGACGATGGGCCGCATCTATGATTATAAAGTCAATTATAGCCAATACCTGCAATTGCGTAAGGAACGTCGCGAACAACAGCAAAAGGCGTATGACGAGCAACAGAAATTCATTGCCGAAACGAAAGACTTCATCGAACGTTTCAAAGGCACTTATTCCAAGACTTTGCAAGTGCAGAGTCGTGTGAAGATGCTTGAAAAGCTTGAAATACTGGAAGTCGATGAAGAAGATACTTCCGCTCTGCGCCTGAAGTTCCCGCCTTCGCCCCGTTCGGGTTCCTATCCGGTGACGATCGAGAATGTGTCGAAGTCGTACGGAGACCATACTGTTTTCCGTAATGCCAATTTGATGATCGAGCGGGGTGACAAGATCGCTTTCGTCGGAAAGAATGGGGAGGGTAAATCCACGCTGGTAAAATGTATTATGAAGGAGCTTGAACATGACGGTACGTTGACAATCGGGCATAACGTGATGATCGGCTATTTCGCGCAGAACCAGGCGTCCCTTTTAGATGAAAACCTGACGGTGTTCCAAACGATAGACGATGTTGCAAAAGGGGATATCCGCAACAAGATCAAGGACCTGTTGGGTGCTTTCATGTTCGGAGGCGAGAATTCGGCGAAAAAAGTAAAGGTGCTCTCCGGTGGCGAACGTACCCGACTGGCAATGATCAAGCTGTTGCTGGAGCCCGTCAACCTGTTGATCCTCGATGAGCCGACGAACCATCTGGATATGAAAACGAAAGATATCCTGAAACAAGCCTTGATGGACTTTGACGGGACGCTGATCGTCGTTTCGCATGACCGTGATTTCCTGGATGGCCTTGTGACCAAAGTTTACGAATTCGGAAACAAGAAAGTGACGGAACATCTTGAGGGGATATACGAGTTCCTGCAACGCAAGAAGATGGAAAATCTGAACGAGCTGGAACGTAAGAATTAAATTCGTATCCCGAGTCCGAGCATCAGGTCGTAAGTGGAATAATCCACTCTGGGATAATGCCGGTAGTTCGTCCGTCGTGAGAAATAGCGGTTTGTCAGGGTGATGTTCCACTTGTCTTTTAATAAATAAGCCAGTTTCATCGAGAAAATGGTCAGGCGTGCGTTTCCGGCATCGCCCTGGATATTCAGGGTGCTGGGATCTGCCTGTGACCAGTCGATATCCGGATCGTATCCTTTCCAGGTAAAGATATGATAGTTTTCCATGTTGAGCAGGAAAGCCAGTCGTCTGTTGTAGATGATACCGGCACCGGCTTTGGTGCTGTAGCCACTTCCTAAGTTATAATCCCGTTCGCCAAGCAGCATGTAGTCCGACAGGCTGGCTCCTAAAGCTACGCCGTTTGCATACAGTTCAGCATAAATATCCGTCTTGTCCCCTGGTGTGGCCTGTTTGTAATAAATCAAACCGGCTCCTGCTGCTGCCGGTGCTGCTATGCGGTAGGGAGGGACGGTCATATCGCTCCCGTGGCGAAGTTCCGAATTGTAGAAATCGAAATGTTGGAAAAATCCAGCGGAAAGCGTCCGTGGACCTTTTGTCCAGACTGTTTTTCCCCATAAAGCTCCGATAGCGTTTACTTGGCTGACAACCGGTTGGGCAGAAAATAGATCTATTCCGAAGTTGAAGCGGAACCATTCGTAGGGAGAATAAAAATCATCGTTGATAGGATTCCCGTAATCGATGCGGAAGTTGATGTTCAGGCTGGTGGTTCCCCGTTTCGAACCTTCTTGTTCTGCTAAAAAGCGAGGTCCCATTGTGACGATGAAGTTGACGGGAACGGAGGAATAAGTTCGTCCTTTTGAGGAACTACGTCTCCAGGCTTCCCCCGAAATGATACGATTGAAAGCGCGGACCGGCGATAGGACACCTGCCAACACCTCTCGCCCCACACGTTCGGCTCCCGACGAACGGTTGTCGATGAACAAGTCGGACAACCGGTAGGTGATTTCTCCCAATTCGATTCCTCCGAATGTTGTCGCCAGCATGTCGTTGATCGAAGGTGGTTCGTTCTCCATAAAGAACTCCCACATCAGACTGCCGCTGGCTGCAAACGGGGCGGATTGCCAGAAATTCATGCCGTTGCTGCGGGCTGCGTTGAAATAGAGCGAACCGTGATAGGGATGGGAGAAAAGGTTTGTCGTGAACTGGTCGGTATCCCATACCGGACCTTTTTTGAAATTGCTCTTGATCGTATGCCCGTTGATATAAGCCCAGTCCTCTTTTACGAGATACCGGTCGAAGCCCCAGACGAGCATATTGAGTCCGAATGTTTCGAGTGCCGCTTTCCAGGGATGGCGGGGATGGAATAGGGTTGTGTCACTTATATAATGACGATGTGTAATTTGAGGTATATATTCTTGTCCCCGTATCCAGGAGAACGAAAACAGACAAATGAGTCCAGTTAATATATATTTCTTCATTTTTTCCCTTAATTAGATAGTCATCAGCACTTTTTTGAATGCAAACTTATATATAATCAACAGCCGGATATTCGTTTGGTTTAAATAATTATCAGGTCGTCTCTATAGAAAAACGCAACATTGCGAGGAAATACTTATTTTTGCAGAAAAAATCAAAATGATAGACTTCATTACGTTTTGCGATTACACCGGGACATTCGCTTTTGCGATTAGCGGCATCCGTTTGGCTTCAGCCAAACAATTTGACTGGTTCGGGGCCTATGTGGTCGGTGTGGTGACGGCGGTGGGAGGCGGTACGATCCGCGATATCCTACTCAATGCCACCCCTTTCTGGATGGAACAGGCTTCTTATCTCATCATATCGGCACTGGCATTGCTCTTTGTTATCATATTCAGGAAATATGTGATTAGCCTGAACAATACTTTCTTCATTTTCGATGCCATCGGGCTGGGATTGTTCGGTGTGGTCGGTATCGAGAAGGCGCTGGCATTCGGGTTTCCGATGTGGGTGGCTATTGTGATGGGGACAATTACGGGGGCTTTCGGCGGTATGATCCGCGATATCCTGATTAACGAGGTACCCCTGATCTTCCGAAAAGATATTTATGCACTGGCATGCGTGTTTGGAGGCTTTATTTATTACGCTTGCCTGCAGATGGGGATCGGACCGTCTCTGACGCAGCTTATCGCTGCTACCGGAATATTCGTCTCGCGGATAGTGGCAGTAAAATATCATATAAGCGTCCCTGTATTAAAAGGAGAAGAATAAAATTATTAACTTTGCGATCTATGACAGCAAGTATGAACACTCAAAGTGAGAAAGCCTCGATCCTGCTTATCTATACCGGCGGAACGATCGGTATGATCGAAAACCCCGAAACAGGTGTGTTGGAATCATTCAATTTCCAACATTTGAAGGATAATATGCCGGAGTTGAAGAAGTTGGGGTATGCGGTTTCGACCATCCAGTTCGATCCGGCAATGGATTCGTCGGAGATGGGGCCGGAGTCATGGATGAAGATCGTAAAGATTATTGCAGACAATTACCAGTTGTACGACGGCTTTGTTGTGCTTCATGGTACGGACACGATGTCTTTCACGGCATCTGCTTTGAGTTTTATGCTCGAGAATTTAAGTAAACCGGTTATCTTTACCGGCTCGCAATTGCCGATCGGTATGTTGAGGACCGACGGAAAAGAAAATCTGATTACTGCTATCGAGATTGCCGCTGCAAAGGAAAACGGCATCCCGGTTGTGCCGGAGGTTTGTATCTTTTTTGAAAATGACTTGTTGAGAGGTAACCGTACGAGTAAGATTAATGCGGACAACTTCAATGCTTTCCGTTCATACAATTATCCACCACTGGCACATGCCGGTATTTATATAAAGTATGACACCGGGCAGGTTTACCATCCTGTTTCGAGAAGACCGTTGAAACCGCATTATCTCTTGGACCGGAATATTGCGGTGTTGAAGCTTTTTCCGGGAATCTCTCCTCAGGTAGTGGAAAGCATCCTGAATATACCGGGGTTGAAGGGAGTCGTGATGGAAACGTTCGGAAGCGGTAACGCGCCGTGCTATGATTGGTTCCTGACGATGCTGAAAGATGCGGTTAGCCGGGGAATTGTGATTGTAAATGTAACCCAGTGTAGTGCCGGAAGTGTGGAAATGCACCGGTATGAGACAGGGCATAAATTGTTGGAAGCGGGGGTGATAAGCGGATTCGACAGTACGACTGAAAGCGCTGTTACCAAGCTCATGTTTCTTTTCGGCCACGGCCTGACGCCGGAGGAGGTGAAGGACCACATGAACTGTTCGCTGATCGGGGAAGTGACGATCCCCGACACGTTTCGCCCGTAATTCCTGTTAAGGACTGAATTGGAAATTAAAATGAAACTATCATTTCTGAGTTTAGCAAGTGGAAGCAGTGGAAACTGCTATTATCTGGGAACACCCGAATTCGGCGTGTTAATTGATGCAGGTATCGGTATTCGTACCATAAAGAAGGTGTTGAAAGATAAAGCGATCGATTTCTCCAAAATTATTGCAGTTCTGATCACGCATGATCATGCTGATCATATCAAAACCGTAGGTTGTCTGGGAGAAAAACATTGTATCCCTGTCTATACGACGGAGGCTGTCCACCGGGGAATCAACAAGAGTCGCTACGTGGAGGAAAAACTTGTCGGTTCGCGTAAGGTGATCGAAAAAGAAGTGCCTTTTATGATTCGCGATTTCCGCATTACCGCTTTCGAGGTTCCGCATGACAGTACTGATAATGTCGGCTATTATATCGAATATGGCGATCATAAGTTCACGTTGGCAACGGATGTCGGCCATATTACCGAAACAGTATGCAAATATATGAGCATGGCAAACCACTTGATCATAGAAGCCAATTATGATGAGGAGATGTTGAAGTTCGGCACGTATCCAGCTTTTCTGAAGGAACGTGTAGCCAGCTCGACTGGACATTTAAGCAACCGTGAAGCTGCCGAGTTCCTCGCAACTCATTATGATCCTAAACTGAAAGATATCTGGTTGTGTCATTTGAGCCGTGATAATAATCATCCCGAACTTGCCTATAAGACAGTCGATTTTCGTTTATTTCAAGAAGGAGTAAGGGTAGGGAAGGACGTTTCCCTGCATGCTCTGAAACGGACTACACCGTCTGATATATTTGAATTCGATTAAAATTTTATGTAAAAAACTGCGGGAAAAGTTTGCAAAGAAAAATTAAACTCCTATCTTTGCACCCGCAATCGAGAAATAACGATAGCATGAATGACTTGGTAGCTCAGTTGGTAGAGCAAATGACTCTTAATCATTGGGTCGAGGGTTCGAGCCCCTCCCAGGTCACTCAATAAAACAAAACCGACAAATATCGACTTGGTAGCTCAGTTGGTAGAGCAAATGACTCTTAATCATTGGGTCGAGGGTTCGAGCCCCTCCCAGGTCACAAATTAAAAAACCTTTTACAGCATTTGTCTGTGAAAGGTTTTTCTCTATATCGGATCTACCGAAATTCCTCAGGATTAAAAAAGGGGATCAAAACTTACCCGCTCTATCGAAATAGCAAAAAGTTACAAAGAAAGTGAGGGTAAGTAATATGTTTTACCTAGTGAAACAGAGCATAAGGCACTGATATACATACTCCCCTTACACGTCTATAAACATTTCTCCCAATTGTGCAACCAAATTCATCCATTTTTTGTACCTTTGCATTATGAAACATTTCTGCACAATGACCCGATAATTAAACAATTAAGATATACGAAACTCCGGCATCGTCTTATAGGCTTTGGTCAGCCTCGCAGGGATGGTGTCGGGGTTTTGCGTTTTTTAAAAAGCTATGGATATAACCGCCATTAACAAATATCTTCAATCAGCACCAAGATACCGCCTTGTTGTGCTGAAAGATGAGATGCCGCCTGACGACATCCCTAAGTTTGACATAGGTAAATCCATTTCTGCTTACATAATATCCGAAAACTTACCCCATTCAAACGATTTGAAAATGCTCGTGAATGCTGAGTTTATGCGCCTTTTCAGGGAAATAGCCAGTAACGACACTACTTTCGGCAATGCTATTGCTCTATGTAACTTCGGGATAGTTTTTGAAGAAAAACTTGGCTTGGATATGCGGACAATCTTAAAAGATTTATCTCGCAATTATCTAATGTTTATTCAATGGGAGGGCGTAGTCAAAGATGACAGACTTTGTTTTTTGACTTCCGACTCTTCCAATTTTATTGATCTTTCAGAAATATCACACCTCACTATATGAAATATCTTGAAATACTGCAATTCAACCCAATAGTTGATGTAATCCAATTCAACAGACTTTCGGAGCGCGACTATCAACTCGATGCTCTACACAATTTCGTTTACCCTGATTATTTCCTCGAAACCATTCTCCCCGAGTTCGTAAAGAATATGGTTTTCGGAGGGCACGACCAAAAGGGTATTCAAGTAATAGGTAGCTACGGTACTGGTAAGAGCCACTTGATGGGTCTTGTGCAACTTGTAGCTGAAAATGCCGACAACCTCGCAGAGCTTCGCAATGAACAAGCACGAGAGATAATGCAACCTATTGCAGGTAAGTTTATGGTACATCGCTTTGAGTTGCAGCATAACAATTCGCTTTGGCGTATTGTTACTTTTGAGATACAGCGTTTCCTTGACAGCCACGACATCGACTATAAATTTGACGAAAATTCGCTCAAAAGCTACGGAGAGCAATTAAGCGAAATGATGGCTGCTTTTGAGGATAAATATCCCGACAAAGGCTTTATCCTCGCTATTGACGAGATGCTTCAGTTCCTTCGCCTCCGTGCAGAATCGGGTAACCTCGAAAGTGAGTTGCCCGTGCTTCAAGCCTTGGGGCAGGCTTGCAACAACACAAAGTTCGTGTTTATGTTCGGCGTGCAAGAATTGATTTATTCCGCCCGTGAGTTCCAGTTTGCAGCCGATATGCTCCGAAAGGTGAAAGACCGCTACCGCGACCTTTCAATCCGCCGCGAAGATGTTTCGTATGTGGTGCAAAAACGCCTTCTTGATAAGACCGAACAACAAAAGGCTATCATCCGTGAGCACCTTAAACCGTTTACGCTTTTCTTTGCCGATATGCACGGCAACATCGAGAAGTATGTGAATCTGTTTCCCGTTCACCCCTCATACATCGAGAACTTTGAGAAAATCAAACTTGCACAGTCGCAACGCGAAATTCTCAAAACACTTTCTCGCCAATTCGACAAAATCAAGAACAATGATATTCCTGAAAACGAACCGGGACTGATTACTTACGACCAATATTTTGAACAGATGATGCAAGATGCCTCGATGATGGCCAACCCCGACTTTAAGTTGGTTAGCGACACGGTGCATCTTGTTCATGATAAGATTGAGAATAATTTCGAGGGCCCGCGCCGCAAGCAAATTCCGCTTGCTAAGCGCATTGCCAACGCTTGTGGTATCAAAATTATTCAAGCTATGCTGAATAAACAAAACGGTGCTACAGCCGAAACCTTGACCGATGACCTCTGCCCGGTATTCGCAATAATGGAAGACCGCGAGTTCCTACTCGACCAAGTGGGCAACTGTGCCAACCTTATCGTCAAGGCTACTTCGGGTCAGTACTTTGACCGCAAAGAAAATGACGAGTTTGCGCTTCGTACCGAGGGCGGCATTAATCCCGACCAACTTATTAAGGATTATGCAGATAGTCTTTCTCCTGCTCTGCGGGACAAGGCTTTCTCCGCATTTATGGTAGAAATGCTCGGTATCGACACCGACCCGTGTCGCACGGGTTTCGACATCTATACTCACGAGCTGATTTGGAAATCGCACCGCATCACTCGTGACGGTTACATCTTCTTTGGTAGTCCGAATGAGAAATCCACTACGCACCCTCGCCAGCATTTCTATATGATATTTATGCCGGTGTTCCGCACCGACATACAGCGAGGACACGATACGGACGAAGTCTATTTTGTTATGGACGGTCTTACCAATGAGTTTAAGGATGCCGTTTGTATGCACGGGGCTTCCACAGCTCTTTTTAACTCTGCTCCCACCGAGCAAAAGACTATTTTCCGCGACAAGATGCAGCACTGGTTCACCAAAGCGCGTGATGCTTTTAAGGCTTGCTATCTTGACGCTACCAAGATTTATTTTAATGGCGATGAGCCTAAATTACTTCGCTCTTTCTCACTTCCGGGCGCAGGCACTCCTTTGTTGGAAATCTTTGATTCGGTTGCAGGAGATGTGCTTGAAAGTGCGTTTGCTGATGCTTCACCTAACTATCCTGCGTTTACCGCCGTGCGCTCGGACATTACCAATAGCAACCGTGAACGCTTTATCCGCAATGCCATTGCGAAGGCGGTGAAGCCTGATGCAGCTAATTCCGAGGGTGAGGCGGTGCTCCTTGGTTTGAAACTTTTCAGTGGTGGACAACTCAATGCCGACACTTGCGATTTTGCTAATTCGCTGATTGACAAACTCGAAGAAAAAGGTGAGGGTATGGTGCTCAATCGCGATGAAATCATTGTTGCCGTAGCAGATTCCAATGAATCTATTTGGCGCACTCTCGACTTCAATATCGAAGCCGACCTCGAATTTGTGGTTTTGACAGCAATGGTGCAACTGGGACTGATTGAGATTAAGCTATCTAACGGATCGGTTGTCAATGCTTCCAATGTCGATACTTTGCGTAATGTGGACAAGAGCGAGTATTTTATGTTCTCGCTTATCAAGAAACCGCAGGGCATCAATATTCCTTTGGTGCGCCGTGTTACAAAATCGTTTATTGGACAAGACCTTTCCAACAAACTTGATTTTACCGACACTTTTGCCACTATATCGAATAAGGCACGAGAACTGGCGGCACAAGTTGCCACTTTCCAAGGTCGTATGATGAACGAACTTGCGGAAATCACCATTGCCGGGAGGAAAGTGTTTGGCGAGGAACTGCTGCATTATCTGCGCTTGGAAACTCCTGCACTCAAAGGTTTTTACGACCAACTCGCCACCTATACCTCTAAGGCTAAAATCCGCAACCTGCAAATTCCACTCGACCGTATTGCGCGTTTGGAGGAGGTGCAAAAGTTGATTACCGACACTAAACTGCGTATGGGTGTTGTTCGCAAACTTTCCGACTTGATTAACTATTTGACCTCGGCAAAGCAGTATGTTCCTGCAGGAAGCAACCTGATGACGAACCTTGACCGACAAATTGAGGCGGCTCTCGCTTTCGACCCGGTAAATAGTTCGGAGCAGGAGGTCAATGCTTTGCAAACTTCGCTTGCCGAAATCAAACAAGCATACATCGACTACTTCTTGCTTCGCTACAATGCCGTTTGCTTGAATGATATTCAGCAGGGCGAGCGCAATGCGGTGCTTAATTCCTCGGAATATCGAGTGTGTCAAATTTTGCGCGACTGCACCATATTGAACCCTGCGGTGTTCACATCTTGGCTGTCTGACTTCACCCGTCTGCGTGTGCCGCAGCCGTCTGTCAATTCGGATATTCAGAATTTTCCGAATCCTATCAGTGGTTTCAATCCGATTTCAAGCACTCCCTCGCAGAAGACTATTACCGAACTGCGTCGGGAACTCGAAAACATCTATCGCTCTTGGCATCAAGACATCATCGATTTCCTGAACTCGCAGCATACGCAAGACACGCTAAAATTGCTTAAAGAGGAAGACCGCAGTTATGCCCAAGGTATAACAAACGGGCTGGTACAGATTGATTCCGACTATTCGGCACGCACGGTTATTGAGTTTATCAAGCACGTTTCGCAAGACCTCGAAGAAGTGGAGATAACTCCTGCGGTGCTCAACGAGCAATTTAGTCGCGCTATGTCGGTCGATGAGTTTACCGCAAGAATGGATAGGCTCGTTATGAACCTTATCGGCTGCAAGAAACGCGACAAAGTACGCATTATTTTCCGTCTAAATAATTCTGACAATGAGTAAAAAGACATATAATTCTGGTGAACCCTCTCTTGGCTTGGAGCTCGAGGAGGAAACCGCAACCGAGCAGAAAGGCCCGGTAACCGTACTGGGACTGACCTTTTCCAATGACGATGAACGGCGCGAATATTTCCGTGCCGAACTGCACCGTAAACTGCCCGAACTGCGCAACATCGAGGGCTTCCCAATTGGCGAGGACGATGACATCATCGCACTTTCCGACCCTCCATATTATACCGCTTGCCCGAACCCTTGGCTCAACGATTTTATCGCAGAATGGGAAGCGGAGAAAAAAGACCTCGAAGCAAAAGGATTGAGAAAAACGGACTTCGAGGTGACTGAACCGTATTCTGCTGATGTAAGCGAGGGAAAGAACAACCCGGTTTATACAGCTCACACTTATCATACAAAAGTACCACACCCTGCCATTATGCGATATATCTTGCATTATACGCAGCCGGGTGATATTATATTCGATGGCTTTTGTGGTACGGGTATGACTGGCGTGGCAGCGCAGGCTTGTGCTAAATCTAATAATGAATGGCATTCAAAAATAGAAAGCGAGTTTGTTAATTCGGTAGGACATAAGCCTAAATGGGGAAAAAGACATGCTATTTGTGGTGATTTATCACCATATGCATCGATGATCTCGAACAACTATAATTCTCCTACTGACATTTCACTTTTGAAAAGTGAAACGCAACGTATCATGAATGAATTGAAAGATGAATGTGGGTGGATGTATACAACTCTGCACGACAATAAACCTATTGGTTGCATTAACTATATGGTTTGGAGTGATGTGGCAATATGTCAAAATTGTGGTAAGGAATTCATCTATTGGGATTCTACTATGAGTAAAGAGAAAGAAGGATTATTAGATAATTTCGAATGTCCTTATTGTAAATGTTCTCACACAAAAGCAACTGCTAAACGTTCATTTCAAACTGTATATGACGATGTTATTGACGACGTAGTCAATGTCATTAAGCATGTTCCAGTAGTAATGGTTTATACTGTAAAAGGTAAACATATCGAGCGTGAACCATTAGCTTATGATATTGATTTGTTGAAGAAAATAGACCAACATCCGATTGATACTAAATATATTCCTATTCAACTTTTGCCTGAAGGCTACAATACAGAGCAGCCTAAAAAAACACAAGGGTATTTTTATGTACATCAGTTTTATACTCGAAGAAACTTAATTGCATTATCAATTCTATTCAAGAAGATATATGAATCAAAGTATCCGAGTAAATTGATGTTCCTGTTTACTGCGATGATAGGCAGGTCAACAAAAATGCAAAGAGTTCATATAAACAACTATTTTCATGGTGGCGGTGGATGGAATGCGGGTAACCTCAAAGGGACTCTTTATATTCCTCCTTTCCCAGTTGAGACTTCTGTACTTGAGCAAATTGGAGACAAATTACGTCTTCTCTTAAAAGCTGAACCATATTTGCCCCATAGCTTTGACAACGTCATACAAGTTGCTTCAGCATTAAAACAGAATATGTACACAAATAGCGTTGACTACATTTTTACCGATCCTCCATTTGGAGCTAATATTAATTACTCTGAATTAAACAGTTTGCCTGAGGCTTGGCTAAGAGTGACAACAAACAATGAAACAGAAGTAATAGAAAATTCGGCACAAGGTAAAAGTCCTGCATTTTATCATAATGAAATGCAGAAATGCTTTTCTGAATATTATCGTATTTTGAAACCTGGCAGGTGGATGACTGTAGAGTTTAGTAATACAAAAGCAAGTGTATGGAATTTTATACAGAGTGCTATAACATCTGTAGGTTTCATTATTGCTAATGTCGCTTCTCTTGACAAAAAACAAGGGTCATATAAATCTGTAACCACAACCACAGCCGTTAAGCAAGATCTTATTATTTCTTGTTTTAAGCCGAGCGAGAAGTTACTTGCACATTTCGAGAATATGAGGCAGTCGGACGACAACCAAAATATATTTGTCAGCACACAATCGTTTATCGAAGAACTGCTGACACGTCTTCCCGTGATTATTGTCAACGAGAAGAAGACAACTGCTGTTGTGGAGCGCAGCCCGAAGATTTTGTATGACCGACTGATTGCTTTCTTTGTGCAAAACGGTCGCCAAATTCCCATGGACGCATCGGAGTTTCAGCGTTTCCTGCGCGATACTTTTGTAGAGCGTGACGGTATGTTCTTTACCGCCGAACAAGCCATTAAGTATGATGACTTGCGCCGACAGAACCCGGAAATGGTTTCGCTTGCACTCTTTGTGGGTAGCGAAGCAGATGGTGTGCAGTGGCTCAAACGCGAACTTGTCGACAAACCGCAGACCTATCAAGACTTGCAACCGAAGTGGATGCAAGACCTCGTTGCTCCGAAGAAAGGGGATGCTATTCCCGAACTGATGCAGATTCTCGAAGAAAACTTCTTGAAAAACGAGGATAGCCAATGGTATATTCCTGATGCGGAAAATGAGGCTGACCTCGAAAAGGTTCGTACCAGACGTTTGCTCCGTGAGTTTAAGACTTATGTGGAAGCTGCGGAGAAACCCAAAGGGCGCATCAAGGAAGCTCGCCTTGAAGCACTCCGCACGGGCTTCAAGAACTGCTATCAAGAGAAAGACTTCGCCACCATTGTTCGGGTAGGCGACCGCATACCGCAGTCGCTACTTACCGAAGATGATGTGCTGTTGCAATACTACGACATCGCCACTAACCGCATATAATATGGCCAAGAAGAATCTTCCACAAGGAATTATCAACCGCCTTTTCGGAGAATATTCCGAAAAGCGATTGGTCGTGGTGCAAACCTACGATGAATTTCTGGCTCGCGAAGATGTGCGCATGATGCTTACTTATGCTTCGCTACGCATCGCCGAGGGGGATAGTCTTACCTTGCGCCTTTGGTGGGAAACCACCGTGAAAGAGGAATTGCAGGAGCAATCCAACATCCGCTTTGTTTTTGTGCAGCGAGAGCAGTTTGATGTGCCGGACGATATAGCAATTTATGCCGACACCACCCAATTTGTGGCTCGACATATCTTTCCTCGCTATAAATGGGCTTTAATCAAAGACCAATCTATCGGTACATTGAATTATCTTTATCAATATCCGGGCAGGGTTTCGATTGACGAACTGCGCACTCATCATATCATTGCCGAATACCAAACTTCGTATGAGGGTGCAAAGGAGAAAATTGAAAACATCATTGCAGAATGGGATAAGCTGTTTGCCAAAATCAAGATTGATAAGCCGGGAGAATGGTTGCCACAAGCAAGCGCACTGATACTTCGTGCGCTCGAAATCGGAAACCTTTCAGCCTTGATGCCGAAAGTAGACGAACTCAATACGCTCTTTCAGCAACACCTTGTTGAACGCTATGCTTCAATCATCAGCTCGACCACACCTCCTGCCAACAAAGCACCGAAGAATGTATGCCAAGTGTTGCCGTTTATCGGCAAGCAGCCCAAAGAGGACAAGTTGGCTCTGGTGGTTGTCGATGGTATGAACTTTTGGCAAAGTCAGATGTTGGTAAACAGTTTGAAGAATAAGTATTTTGACATCAACGCACAGACCGATGTGATATATTCGTGGCTACCGAGTGTCACCGAACTCTCTCGCCAAGCTATATTCCTCGGTAAATATCCGTCTGTCAGCTACCAACAAAGCAGTTCCTCGGAGAGTAGAATGTGGGAAGATTTCTGGCTGTCGAAAGGCTTTATCAATCGCAACCAAATTCTTTATGAACACGGTTCTACGATTGCCCTAAACGACATATACAAACGAGTGGCTTGGGTAACGGTTGACCTCGATGAGAAGATGCACGCTTCCGATGACTTCCGTTATCTCCATGCCGCCACAAAGTTGTGGGTGGAGGAAGAAGACTTGCTCAATAATATCGGCGACCTTTTGCAACAAGGCTTCAATGTGTATATCACCACCGACCACGGAAACATCGAAACCAAACCATCCCGTTTGCTTTCGCAGCCGGAAAAGGTTGGCTCTCTGTCATTGAGCAAACGCCATGTCACGCTTGCTCCGCAGGCATCGCGCGTGTTGTTTGAACAAGACCACCGAGGAGAAGTGCTTCAGATTGACCCTGCTTCATGCACTTACTATCCGACCTCAAACCACTGCTTTTCAAATATTCCGATGAACGTGACCCATGGCGGCACTCATTTCTTCGAAGTACTTATACCCTTTATTACGATTACAAAAGAATGACAGATAAAACAATACAAATAAGTATCAAACAGCGAGTTCCGCTCGATATATTTTGTTGCACCCTTGCCGACTATCTTAACAAGGGCGAAATAAACGAGCAGTATTTGTTCGAAAACCTACACTCGGTGTTTTCAGGGGAATATAATATCAAATTGACTTTTAATTACATCAAAAGTTCAATATTGAATTCTTTGATAAATGAAACTTTGGTGCAAAACAAAACTAAAATTCTTGCGGCTCTTAAAATTCCTTTCGAGGCTAATGTTATAGCAATTTCGCTTATCAATGTCAGATTTCCTTTTTGCTATTACTTTACAGCTCTTTTAGCCAAATATATGCGTTTGGAAACAGAACTTTCAAGAGATACTATCAACAAACTTGTTGGCAAAGACTATCCTTTGAACGGAACTTGCAAAAAGGCTATCAGAGTATCATTGACACAGCTTATAGATATGGGAGTTATCAAGCGTATCAAGATTGGACTGTACGCTTGGAATGAACCCATTTCTGTAAAAAATAAGATTACAGCAAAATTATGGGCTGAATCTTTTTTTATCAACAACCAGTTACTTGATCGTACTGATACCGAATTGCAATTATTTGACCCATATTTTCTGTATATCAAAGAGGAATAAAGATATTCTAATCAACCACCCATTCGTAAGCTCCGGCAAAATCGGGGCTTGTGTTGTTTTTGTCGGGTATCGGGAGCGCATTTCCTTTTGCAACTCGGAGCGAGGGAGATGCGGTAGGCAACCCGTAGCGGATAAGTCCGAAGTGATAAGTGGCAGTGTTGCGTATGAGTGATTGGCGGGGCGCATCTATAAGAGGTAGCGAGGTAGTGAGCGATGGCTATGCAGAGTCGCTTCGGCTTTACGGAGTAGTACGGCTGTGTTCCGATTGTCGCAAACGAGTTGAACGAGTGAGTTGCGAGCTTTCCCTTATCCCGATAGCAAAGGTGTAAAACGTGTTCCATTTGTAAGACAACACGATGATGGGTTCCAACGAGTAGAACTCCAGCAGCAATCCGTTATCCAAACGGACGAGTTTCACCACCTCATAGTCGTTCAATACATCCGACTTCAATACCCGCTTCACGGCACGGTTCACGCTTGCTGTCGTGATAATGAAAAGGTCGGCTATCTCCCTGGTATTCATCCGCACATTGTCACCTGTGGCGACAATGCGGTTGTCTTCTTCTACTATGATCGTGTCGCGCCACATACGTTGTCCTCCTTTCCGTTTTTTGAATGAATCCGGCAGGAAACTATCAATATTCCCCAACCTTTTTTCCGGATTCTCCATGTCTTGATTGAGCTTCTCTTTGGTGAGGAATGACTGGGTCAGTTCTTTCAAGGCGATGTCCTATCCATGGTAGCGTTGCATGAGAAACATACTATCATTTTCTGCCTTTATGCACTATTGTTCAACAGATTAAAGCATGATAGTTTCTGCTTTAAACTATCATACTACTATCATGCAACTATCATACTTTTAGCCTATAATTTTACCCATGTCGCTGATAATGTGATATTTATATTCTATTGAGCCAAAATAATCATTAGCAAACATAAGGGACTATTTGTGTTAAAAAAGTAGGTATTCCGCCTAATTATAATCGGAAACAGTGCATAAAACCTCCTCGGACAAGGCAGATAAACAGCCCCACATCCTTGTTTCGGTTTCATCAAGATCCGGGTCTCCGCATCTTCCACACCCGGATCTCCCGCATCCCGCTACCCGGGTCTGAAGAAACTTTTCAAGTTGCTTTTGGTAAAAGAGTAGCTTGTATTCATGAAAAAATGAGTCTATTTATATATTTTATATCAACTTCAGAGTATATCTACAATTTTATAGAATGCTGATATATAATACCTTATTGATTTTCACCCATGATGGTTATGATATATGAATGATAGTTGAAAACAGCAACCATCATAGAATAACAGGCTGTCCTACAGGTATATAAATTTAGTTATGACAGTATGGTAGTTGTTTTGCAAAAAAAACTTTTATACAAAAATGTCCGTACTAAAAACAAGGATTGATTATCCCTTATGATTTTTGGTACGGTTGCCCTATGATGCTTCCGTATTCCAAGAAATTGTAGTACTTTTGTATTAGAAAATAAGCCTATATTTGTGCTGTAATATAATCGCATATTTTAGATATAGATGGAAAATAAAATCATATTACCTGCAGAGTGGTATCCGCAAAGTGCCGTCCAGTTGACATGGCCGCATGAAGAAACAGATTGGGCGCCTATATTAGACGAGGTGATTCCTTGCTTCGTATCGATTGCCAAAGAGGTAATCAAACACGAAAAGCTCTTGATTGTCTGTCCGGACGAACAGGTAGTACGCAGACAATTAGGCGATGTGGATGACAGCCGGATCATTTTCAGGGAGATGGCGACGAATGATACTTGGGCTCGTGATCATGGTGGCATTACCGTATTCGACCAAGGGGAACCGGCCGTGTATGACTTTGTGTTCAACGGGTGGGGAATGAAATATGTGGCAAATTTGGACAATCTGATTACACGCAATCTGGCGATGCAGGGTACTTTTGCCGACGGAATCCCGATTATCAACATGCAACCGTTCATATTGGAAGGCGGCAGTATCGAATCGGATGGCAAAGGAACGCTGCTCACTACCGTCGAATGTCTTTCGTCTGTGAACCGGAACGAATATCTGCAAAAGGAAGAACTGGAAGCCTATCTGAAGGATGTCTTTGGTTTTGAACGTATTTTGTGGCTGGAAAACGGCTATTTGGCCGGTGATGATACGGATAGCCATGTCGATACGCTGGCACGGTTCTGTAGCGAAGATACGATTGCTTATGTGCAGTGTACGGATGAGTCGGATGAACATTTCGAGGAACTGCAGGCAATGGAACAGGAGTTGCTGGCTTTCAAACAGGTTGATGGTAAACCTTATCGGCTGATTGCTCTGCCAATGGCGGACCCGGTAGTATGGGAGGGCGAACGTCTCCCGGCCACTTATGCCAATTTTTTGATTATCAACGGAGCTGTGTTGCTTCCTTATTATAATTCTCCAAAGGATGAACTGGCGAAGGATGCTTTGCAACAGGTTTTTTCGGATCGTGAGATTATTGGGATCAATTGCTTGCCGTTGATTAAACAACATGGTTCGCTACATTGCGTGACGATGCAGTATCCGGAGGGGGTTATTTGAATGAAGAATGAAGAATAAAAAATAAGGATGAATACGTTAAAGGTAGGGATGGTGCAGCAGGCGAATACGGGGGACCGGGCTGCTAATATTGAGAAGCTGAAACAAAATATCCGGGTTTGTGCTTTGCAAGGGGGGGAGTTGGTCGTTTTGCAGGAGTTGCATAACGGGCTTTATTTTTGCCAGACGGAGAATACCGAAGTGTTCGATCAGGCTGAACCGATTCCAGGACCTTCTACAGAGGGCTTCGGGGCGTTGGCAAAAGAATTGGGGATCGTGTTGGTTCTTTCTTTGTTTGAGAAACGGGCTCCCGGTTTGTATCATAATACAGCTGTCGTGATTGAGAAAGACGGGACTATTGCCGGGAAATACCGTAAAATGCATATTCCGGATGATCCGGCCTATTATGAGAAGTTCTATTTTACTCCCGGTGATCTTGGGTTTGAGCCGATCGATACTTCGGTGGGTAAATTGGGCGTATTGGTTTGTTGGGACCAATGGTATCCCGAAGCTGCCCGCCTGATGGCGATGAAAGGGGCGGAACTGCTGATTTATCCGACAGCTATAGGTTGGGAAAGTAGTGATACGAAGGATGAGAAAAAACGCCAGTTAGGAGCTTGGGTAACTGTTCAGCGGGGGCATGCTGTGGCCAACGGGCTTCCGGTCGTTACGGTTAACCGGGTGGGGCACGAGGCTGATCCGTCCGGGCAAACGAATGGGATTCAGTTCTGGGGAAACAGTTTTGTCGCCGGTCCGCAGGGTGAGCTCTTGGCCGAACTTTCCAATAGTGATGAAGAAATACGAATTGTGGAGATCGATAAGACGCGTAGCGAGAATGTCCGCCGTTGGTGGCCTTTCTTCCGGGATCGCCGTATCGATGCCTTTGGAGGTTTGACCGAACGTTTTCTGATATGATATTCTATAACCGTATAGAGGCCGTCTGCCGTATGAACCGATTGGGTGCGGAAAGGCGGCCTTTCCTGTTTGTGATCGATTACAAGCAAGACCGGGTGATTGTAGAAGAGCTGGACCAGGTCGATCCTGAGATGTTGCTTTACGACCTGGATGGTGTGACGAATGCTGCGATTGCAAGTCGCATGAAGATCATGGAGAACTTGACTTCTGCGATCCGGTGGGAAACGTTCCCTATGACACAGGAGGCTTATGCCGGCTCGTTTCATAAAGTTGTCGGACATATCCGGGCTGGAAACTCTTACTTAGTCAATCTGACTTGCGCTACTCCTGTCCGGACCGATCTGAGTTTAGAGGATGTTTTTGTCCGTTCGGAAGCCCGGTATAAGCTCTGGCTGAAAGATCGTTTTGTTGTTTTCTCTCCTGAGACATTCGTGAAGATACGGGATGAACATATCTATTCCTATCCGATGAAGGGAACGATCGATGCTACGTTGCCGGATGCCCGCAGGCGGATATTGGACGATCCGAAGGAAACGGCCGAGCATGCTACGATTGTCGATCTGATCCGCAATGACCTGAGTATAGTGGCGACCGAGGTGACGGTGACCCGTTACCGGTACATAGACGAGTTGCTGACGCATAAAGGTGCTTTGTTGCAGGTCAGTTCGGAGATCCGGGGTCGTCTTGCCAGGAATTGGCAGGCAGAGATAGGAGATTTGCTATTTTGCCTCCTTCCGGCAGGCTCCATTACTGGCGCACCTAAAAAGAAGACAATGGAGATTATAGCGGAAGCCGAGACATACGAAAGAGGGTTCTATACGGGTGTTATGGGCTATTTTGACGGGAATAGTTTGAACAGTGCTGTCATGATTCGCTTTTTGGAACGACAGGGGGATGGCTCTTTGGTCTTTAAGAGTGGAGGAGGCATCACCTCCCAAAGTGATTTGGCAAGTGAGTATGACGAAATGAAACAGAAAGTCTATGTCCCCATTTATTGAAACGATCCGGATCGAGAACGGGCAGATTCATAATTTGCCCTACCATAACCGGCGTATGAATGAGACACGCCGGGACGTGTTGCATCAAACCGGTTTCCTTGATTTGAGTGACTGTATCCAACCTGGAGACTATCGGGAACGGACAAAGTGCCGCGTTGAATATGATAAAGATATCCTGAAAGTGGAGTATGCCTCCTATCATATTCGTCCGGTATCCTCTTTGCGATTGGTTGCCGATGATGAAGCCGACTATCGGTATAAAAGTACGGACCGGAGTGTACTGAACCGTTTGTTCGATTTGCGCGAAACGGAGGACGACGTGCTGATCGTTCGGAGAGGATGGTTGACCGACACTTCTATTTGCAATATTGCGCTCTGGAACGGAAAACAATGGATTACCCCTTCCGTACCGTTGCTGGCAGGAACGAAAAGGGCTTCTTTGCTGGATCGGGGAGAGATGGTTGCAGGTGATATCCGGCCGGAGGATTTGCCGGGCTATTCCCGTATCAGGTTGTTCAATGCGATGATCGAGTTTGGAGAAATCGATCTTTCGGTTGATAAGATCGTGCTTTGGCTCAAATAGTCTTTGTCATTGGCATATATGTAGAGCAAGGTCCCGTTTTTGATGGTGTTGATAATTGGCTTGGCAAGTGACTGAGGCAGGGCGGGACAACCGAAACTTCTACCTAAGCGGCCTGCCGATGCAGCAACGGACGGGCTACAATAATTAGCCCCGTGTACCACAATCGCCCGTTCTTTTGCCCGGTCGTTGATCCCTTTTTCCAAACCGTTCAGGACTAAGGAATAGCCGTTTTTACCCTGATAGGTATTCTCCGTCACGAAAAATCCCAATGAACTTTTGTAAGAATTGACTTTGTTGGAGAAAGACGTGGCGTAATTTCCTCCGCTGTTTTTCCCATGCGAGACGAGAGAGGAGAACAGGAGTTTCTTGTGCCGGATATCCAGAACATAAAGCCGCTCTTCCGTGGAAGGCTTCGTGAAGTCGATCAGGGTAATGATATCCTTGTTACGTCGTTCGATTGCCTGCGATCCGGTTATTGCTTGTTCGAAGGCGGTATAGTCCACCACATTATCCAGCTGCATATCTGTATAGAGCTGTCGGCATACCGAAGACATGGCCGCCGCAGGATCAGCCGGAATTAGGGGAGACGAACTTCTGGTTATCGTATAATTAGCCGGAAGAAATAATAAAAACAAGTATAAACAGATGCGCAATAACATAAGATTGAATAATGTCGCACAAAGATAAGACTTTTAATCAAAAATGAAAACAATAGTCTCATTTACAGGCGCCCAATCATAAACGAACTTGGCGTGCGAGGTCGCATTCCGGACGCACATATGGGAACGTGGAGTCGTTCCAAGCGTTGGACTGTATTCGATCAGCGACTTACGCGGCGCGTTTACCGGAACTCCGTGGATATACCCTCCGTTGGTGAACCGACTGGCATAAGGAGCGAATCCACCTGTCTCTTTGCTGCCGTCTACCAGATAAATCATCCTTGCCTTCTTTTCCTGGACGACAAATATGCCTAATGGCGTTTCCTGTGCGTATGGAGGGCGGTGCTGCCCTGTTGTTGCCGGATTCATGCTTCTGACAAGCCATTTGGAACCCGTATGCTCGAGCGTTGCGATATTTTGGTTGGTGACATCGACGAATATGGCCTTGTCGAATGTGACGCTATCGGCTATCGGCTTGACATATTTTCCGGGAACCAGCCATTCCCCGTTTGTATAGATCGTTTGGATATGGAAAAGGTGGTCGCTGTCGTCCAGTAATTTCACCAGAGTCCCGTCACGGCCATAGCGTTCGGCTGTCAGCGTATCGTCTGGCAGATACAGTGGGACAGACTGGTAACGTTCGATACCTAAAGTGTCGGAAACACGCTTGTAAGCATCGCGATGAAAATTTCGGACCAGTGGAGCTTCCCCATTCTTGTTCCTGTAGTTTTGAAAGATCGCCCAACGGGACGGTTTTTGCCGGATCGAATCGAGCAGACGAATACCGGCACGGATCTTATCCCATTGAAATTCCCGTGTCGTATCTTTATACGGGTAAGTATCGGTCAACGTGTGCTGGTCGTAAAGTAGTTCCTTTTCTATAATGGTTTCAATGAGGGGAGGGGGTGCCTCCGGTTCCGGTGTTGTTTCGGCAATCGGAATGTTTTGTCTGGGGGAACCGGGTCCCTGCGGCTCTCTCGGCTTTGTCGTACAGAAACTCAGTGAGGAAAGACAAAGTAGTAAGAGTATGGGGACTGTTTTCATTGTATCTATCATTCTATTCATTATGTAAATATAAACAAAAGAATAGGACGATTGTTTGTTTTTCTTTTTTATTCTTTTTTAGGCAAACGAAGGACAAAGCGGATCAGGGCGACGAATACTTTTCCGTATTTGTCCAGTTTGAGCTGTCCGACACCTCGTATTTCGCTAAACTCGTCGAGTGTGACCGGTTTCTTCTGGACCATATCTTCGAGGGCATCATCTGAAAAGATGATATAAGCCGGGGTATGTTCACGTTCGGCAATCTGCTTGCGAAGCTGTTGCAGGGAGTCGAGAAGCGTTTCTTCTACGGAGGTGGATTCGATCGGACGGATCGGACGGTATTTGTAGCCGCCTTTTTTGGTCGGCAGGGCAAAGTCTTTTGTCTTTTGATAAATGGTCATGAGTGCCTGCTGTTCGCCGAAAAGGACTTTACGCCCTAATGGAGTCACTTTCAGGTGGCCGGCTGACATATAGTCGATTTCGATATAACCGAGCTGAAGCATCTGGTATAAATATTCTTTCCACTCTTTGTAGCTGAGGTCCTTGCCAACCCCGTAGGTTTTTAGTTTGTCATATCCTTTTTCCTTCAACTCTTCCTTTTCGGCCCCCCGGAGTATATCGATCAGCAGGTGCATATTAGCTGTTTGCCCAGTACGGAAAATACCGCTCAAGGCTTTCTGCACCAAGATACTCCCGTCGAAACGCTGGGGAGGGTTCTTGCAGACGTCGCAGTTCCCGCAATCCTTGTCCGTTTCTTCTCCGAAATAGCTCAGCAAGATACGGCGTCGGCAGATGTCTGCCTCGCAATACCGGCGCATCCGGTTTAACTTTTGCAAACTGACGTCTTTCTGTCCGCTTTCCTCTGCAAAACGGCGGAGGAGCAGGATATCGCCTACGGAATAGAAAAGAAGCGTGTCGCTTTTCATGCCGTCCCGCCCGGCACGGCCTATTTCCTGGTAGTAGTTCTCGATGCTTGACGGCATATTATAATGAATGACCCAGCGGACATTGCTTTTGTCTATCCCCATTCCGAACGCGACTGTCGCACACACCACATTGACACGGTCGTTGATGAAATCGTCCTGCGCTTTCTCGCGCTTGTCGGGGCTTAGTCCGGCATGATAGGCGACTGCCCGGATACTGTATTCGGACAGTTCTTCAACCAAAGATTCCGTACTGTTGCGGCTCATGCAGTAGATGATGCCGCTTTGCCGGTGGTGGTGGTTGATGAAATGGACGATCGCTGCAATCTTTTCCTTTTTGCTCAGTCCGCGACGGATAGTGAGCGATAGGTTCGGGCGATCGAAAGACGAGATGAATGTTTTAGGATCACGTAGTTTCAGTTGATTCAGTATGTCTGTCCGGGTGATTTTGTCCGCCGTAGCTGTCAGGGCGACGATCGGTACTTTCGGGAAATTCTCTTTCAGAACGGACAGCTGGGTATATTCGGGACGGAAATCATGTCCCCAATGCGAGATACAATGTGCCTCGTCAATGGCGATCAGCGAAATGTCGATGCGGGGAAGAAGCCAATGCAGTTCGCTTATGATCCCTTCGGGGGAGATGTAAAGCAGCTTCACCTTCCCCTGTATGCAGAGTTGCCGTACCCGGTGGCGTTCTTCCTCAGGCATCATGCTGTTGAGTGTTGATGCCGGTATGCCATTGGCGATCAGTCCTTCGACCTGGTCCTTCATCAGAGCAATAAGGGGAGATACTACGATGGCAGTTCCCGGCATGTAGATCGCCGGAAGCTGAAAACAGATCGACTTGCCGCCACCCGTAGGCATCAGGACCAGCGAATCTTCTTTCTGCAAGATGCGCTGTATGATTTCAGCCTGTAAAGGGCGAAATGTAGTGTATCCGAAGAACCGTTTGAGTAGTAACAATAATTCTTTCATGAGAATCAAAAAGAACTGAATGTTTTTTAAGCACGCAAATATAAGAAATAATATTTCCTTGCTACAAGAAAACTTATCTACATGAGCAAAAAAACATCAGAATGCCTACAAATTTTGTAATCAGTGGTTGTGATTATAAAATCAGTGTCAGTGATTATAAAATCACAACCACTGATTATATAATCACTGACGCCGATTACAGAATTGGTAGGCACTTAAAAAAGAATTATTCGGGACAAAAAAGGTTTTTCTTTCCATAGAAATAAGAAATTGTTGCTGTTTTGGTACAATGCCCTGAATTTTTGTGTACCTTTGTCATCATTATTTATTTAACGAGCCGTGATGGCTCATACTTATTATATGACATTTGAACAATTAGAACTGATCGAGCCGATACGCAAGGCTCTCAAAAAAGAAAAGTACACAACTCCCACTCCCATACAAGCCGAAGCCATTCCCCTAGTATTGGACGGATCTGATTTATTAGGTTGCGCACAGACAGGAACCGGTAAGACGGCAGCTTTTTCCATCCCTATCATTCAGAAGATCGAAGAACAGATTTCAAGTAGGCGTAAGCCGGGTATTAAAGCCCTGGTCCTGACTCCGACACGCGAATTGGCGATCCAGATCGGTGAAAGCTTTACGGCATACGGGTGTTATACTCACGTGAAACATACCGTTATTTTCGGTGGTGTGGGACAGAAACCACAGACGGATGCTTTGGAACGGGGTGTGGATGTGTTGATCGCAACTCCCGGTCGTCTGTTAGATCTGCTCAGTCAGGGTTTTATCCGTCTGGATACATTGGAATATTTTGTTTTGGACGAAGCGGACCGGATGCTGGATATGGGATTTATCCACGATATCAAACGTATCCTGCCTTTGCTGCCCAAGAAGCGCCAGTCTCTGTTCTTCTCTGCAACAATGCCACCGGAAATCGAGCGTCTGGCCGGAACGATCCTCCATGAACCTGAGAAAGTAGAGGTGACTCCTGTATCTTCCACTGTCGATACGATTGACCAGTCTGTCTATTTTGTAGAGAAAGTGGAAAAGATCAACCTGCTGAAGAATCTGCTGGAAGACCGTTCGTTGGAATCCGTTTTGGTTTTTACCCGTACAAAGTATGGAGCCGACAAAGTCGCTCGTGTCCTGAACAAATCCGGGATTGGTGCGGAAGCCATTCATGGAGACAAAGGGCAGAATGCTCGTCAGCGTGCCTTATCCAGTTTTAAAGATCATACGCTTCGTGTTTTGATCGCGACCGATATTGCCTCCCGCGGCATTGATGTCGATCATCTTTCGCATGTCATCAACTATGATTTGCCGAATGTGCCGGAGACATATGTACACCGTATCGGCCGCACCGGACGTGCTGGCCGTAGCGGGATTGCTTTCTCTTTCTGCGATGTGGAGGAAGTTCCGTATCTGAAGGATATCCAAAAACTAATCGGTAAAGATGTGCCGGTTGCCGGAGGCCATATGTTTGAGACTGCCGAGGTAAAGGAAGCGGTTGCCGAGAAGAAAAAAGCGATGAAGGAAGAGTCGAAGCGTAGGAATATGTTCGGTAACAAACGCGATGGAAGTTTTTGGCGGAATAAGAAAAGAACGGCAAATAAATAAAACCACCATTTATCCTTTGAAATATTCATGGAATATTATAAATTTGCCCACTTAACATAAAATTCTAAATTGAAAAATGGAAAACACTCGTCGTTCATTCCTGAAAAAGATGACCGCTGCCGGAATTGGTACTGCTGGTCTTGCATTAAGTAGTAACGCCGCTGCTGCTACAGTTACAACAGAAACAAGTGCAGAAAAGAAAAAGAAACCTGCCGGCAAAGACGATGGCAAATTGCGCTTCGGTTTTATCGGTACAGGTTCCCGTTGTCATGAACATATTAACAACGTATTGTCTATCCCCGGAAACAAGATCGTGGCTATCTGTGATATCCAGGCTGGCCCGATCCAGCGTACACTGGATCATATCGCCAAGTTCAATGTGCCGGCTCCAAAGGTATATACAGGTAGCGAACGTGAATTTGAAAAGATGTTGAACAACGAAGAATTCGATTGCGTTATCATCGCCAGCCCGTGGGAATGGCACGTACCGATGTCGGTTGCAGCCATGAAAGCAGGTGTTCCTTATGTCGGTGTGGAAGTGTCTGCTGCCAATACGCTGGAAGAATGCTGGGATCTGGTCAACGTATCAGAAGCTACGGGAAGCCATCTGAACATCATGGAAAACGTTTGCTATCGTCGCGATTGTATGGCTGCGTTGAACATGGTCCGCAAAGGCCTGTTTGGTGAATTGCTGCATGCGACTTGCGGTTATGAACATGATTTGCGCGATGTCAAATTCAATGATGGAAAACATTATACTTATCAGAAAGGCGGTGAGTTGCGCATGGGTAAAGATGCGTTTGCAGAGGCCCAGTGGCGTACGAACCATTCTGTCCGTCGTAACGGCGATGTCTACCCGACGCATGGAATCGGACCGGTGGCAAACTGCCTTGATATCAACCGTGGTAACCGTTTCCTCTCCTTGTCTGCTATGGCAACCCAGTCTCGTGGCTTGCATAAGTTCATCGTGGACAATGGTGGTGAAAACCATCCGTTGGCAAAAGTCCGTTTCAACTTGGGCGATATTGTAACCTCCATGATCAAATGTGCAAACGGGCAGACGGTTATCGTTACACATGACACGAATTCCCCCCGTCCTTATTCTTTGGGTTTCCGCATTCAGGGAACCGAAGGTTTGTGGATGAACGATGGCGATCACGTTTACGTTGAAAATCAATCCAAACCTCACCGTTGGGATGATTCGGAAGAATGGTTTAAGAAGTTCGACCATACATTGTGGTCCAAACATGAAGCCGAAGCTGCTCAGGCCGGACATGGTGGTATGGACTACGTGATGATGTTCGACTTGATCAACGCTATCCATAACAAGAAACCGGCTCCTATGGACTGCTACGATGCTGCTGCATGGAGTGCTATTTCTGCTTTGTCCGAGATGTCTATCGCTCGTGGCGGTGCATTGGTAGACTTCCCCGACTTTACTCGTGGACAGTGGATCCACCGTCAGCCGGCATTCGCTTTGTCTGAATAAGATAAAATAGAAATATCCTTAAAAAAAGGCTATCGGATTGCTTCCGATAGCCTTTTTTTATACCCTTTCTATCTCTTCCAACCAGAGTCGCGATACTGCATCGCTCGGCATACGCCAGTCTCCACGTGGCGAGAGGCTGACGGAGCCGACCTTGGGACCGTCTGGCAGGCAACTACGTTTGAATTGCTGCTGGAAGAAACGGCGGAAGAAGGTGTAGAGCCATTTCTTGATCGTAGCATTGTCGTAAGTGCCTGCGAATGCTTTCTGTGCTAAGAAATAAATCTTGGACGGGTGGGAGCCGAAACGCAGGAAATGGTAGAGGAAGAAGTCGTGCAATTCGTATGGGCCGACCAGGTCCTCTGTCTTTTGTTTGATGTTACCGTTTTCGTCTGCCGGGATTAGTTCAGGGCTGATCGGCGTGGCGACGATGTCCAGCAAGGTGAGGCGGGAAGCATCGTCCACCTTGTAGTTGGCAACCCATTCGACTAAGTATTTGACCAATGTTTTCGGGATACTTCCGTTCACGCCGTACATCGACATATGGTCGCCGTTATAGGTCGCCCAGCCGAGTGCCAGTTCGGAGAGATCGCCGGTCCCTATGACGAGTCCGTTCTTCTGGTTGGCGACATCCATCAGCAATTGGGTCCGTTCGCGTGCCTGGCTGTTTTCATAAGTCACGTCGTGGACGGACGGATCGTGGTCGATGTCGCGGAAATGTTGTAGGCAGGCTTCCTTGATCGAGATTTCTTTCAGGGTGACACCGAGGGAGCGGATGAGGTCACAGGCGTTGGTATAAGTGCGGTCGGTCGTACCGAACCCGGGCATCGTGATGCCGATGATCTGCCCTCGTGGCATCTCCAGAGCGTCGAATGTCATGACGGTCACGAGCAAAGCCAACGTAGAATCTAGGCCGCCTGAAATACCGACGACAGCCGTTTGAGCATGTGCATGTATGAGTCGTTTGGCAAGGCCAGCTACCTGTATGTGGAATATTTCTTCACAGCGTTCCTTCAAAGCGTCTCCGGAGGGGGTAAACGGATGCGGATCGATCGGACGTGTCAGGCTGAATCCGTCCGGAGTCCGAACTTGGAAGTCTACAACCTGTGCCTTCTCCTTCAGCAGACCGGATGCTCCATACATGAAACTGGTGTTTACCTGGCGGTCGTTTTGTAATGTCTCTATATCGATCTCGCTGATGACAAGTTGTTCTTCCATCGTGAAGCGGGGAGACTCGGCAAGCAGGTTGCCATTCTCGGCGATGATCCCGTTACCAGCAAAGACGAGGTCGGTACTTGATTCGCCGAAGCCGGAAGAGGCGTAGACATAGCCTGCCATGCAACGGGCGGATTGTTGGCAGATCAGCGAACGCAGATAGGTGTGCTTACCGATCAGTTCGTTGCTGGCGGAGAGGTTGAAGATGATGTTGGCTCCTTCCATTGCCAGCAGGGAACTGGGGGGGACGGGGACCCAAAGGTCTTCGCATATCTCGATGCCAATCGTGAGTTGTCCCGAACGGAACAGCAGGTGGCTGCCCATCGGGTATTCTTTTTCCCCGATGGAAATCGTCGATGTCCGAAGCTCTGTGGCGGATGTGAACCAACGTTGTTCTTGGAACTCTTTATAGTTGGGCAAATATGTCTTAGGGACGACGCCCCGTATAACTCCTTTTTGGAAGACAACGGCGGCATTGATCAGCTGGTTTCCTGTCCGGAGCGGAACGCCGACGATAGCCAGGATATTCAGGTCTGCCGTATTGCTGACCAGTTGGAGCAGCGCTGTTTCTGCGCCATCAAGTAGCGTTTGCTGGGCAAAGAGGTCGAGGCAGGTGTAGGCGGTGACGGACAGCTCCGGAAAAGCGATGATCTGTACACCTTTTTCTGATGCTTGTCGCATCAGCCCTTCTATCTTTTCTATATTATAAAAACAATCCGCTACCTGTATATGCGGCACGGCGGCGGCAACTTTTACAAATCCGTAGTTCATATTCGTTTATATTTGTCTTATAGAGATTGTTCGAGTTTGTCGGGGTCTTGACGGCAATCGAAGATACAGGCGATGACAATAGATAATAGATAATAGATAATTTTATAGTGTGAACTGATTATATAGCGATATTCCCTGCTTTTTGTTGCCAACAACGGTTCGATAACCCCGATTTGGGGCATAAGAAGCAATCGTTGTGCTTCCCGCTGGATAGAGGTTGTGATATTCCTTGCAACTTGTGCAGACGCTTCTTTTCTATAGTATCGGATTATGGCTTTCATTCCATCTTTGGCCATCTTAGACCAGATTAGGCGTGTCATCGAAACCATGTTTCTATTTCTTTAGAAAGTTCTTCGTCTGTAATGTATTCACCTCTTTCCACTTGAGCCTCAGCTTCCCTGACCTTCGCAATCATCTCTTCCTGCGAGTGAATGACACAAGGGCGAGCGTTCTCTTTCTTGGGTAAATGCGTTTGGCATATTTTTTGATTTTTTCTAAAACCTCCATATCGTCTATCTCGTCCAGATAATCGCGTATGAAGTTCTGTTTCCATTGTTGTAATTCCATTGCCGTCATGATGTAAACTCCTTTCTTATTGAATTATGCTCCAAAGGTATGCAATTCCTTTGGATTAAAAAAGAAGGGGAGCCATACTTCACTGCATGCTCCCCTTGCAAACACAAAACAATCAACAAAAAACTATTGTCTGAATACCTTCTCGGATTTATCTGATAAATAATAGTTCCCTGTATTTCGGTAATGTCCAGATCTGGTCATCGACAACCAGTTCTAATTTGTCGATGTGATAGCGGATGGCTTCTAGCATCGGGACGATCTTGTCGTGGTAGGTGATTGCCTTCTCGCGTTCGCTTTCGATCTTGTTGGCGACCTTGCGGGCTTCCACCATTTCGTCGACCTTCTCTTTGATGAAGTTGGTGCGATAGGCGATGTCTTCAATAATTTCCAGGTTGCGGGACGAAAGGATGGAAGCTTTATCGGCAGGGAAAAGGTCTTTCATTTTGTAGACGTTGTCGATCAGGGAAGTCTGGTATTTGGTGGCGGTCGGGATGATGTGGTTCATTGCCAGGTCGCCGAGTACGCGGGCTTCGATTTGGATTTTCTTCGTATAGGTTTCCCATTTGACTTCGTTACGGGCTTCCAGTTCCTTGCGTGTCATGACACCGGTGGACTCGAACATCCGGACGCTGCTTTCTTTCAGATAGTTGTCGAAGATCACCGGCACGCTTGTCTCGCAGTCCAGGCCACGACGGGCAGCTTCGGCTTTCCATTCGTCACTGTAGCCGTTGCCGTCGAAGCGGATCGCCTTGCATTCCTTGATGTCTTTACGGAGCACTTCGAGAATGGCGGCGAATGTTTCCTTGCCATCGGCAATTTTTGCATCAACCTCGGTTTTGAATGTCTTCAATTGTTCGGCTACAGCCGCGTTCAGGGCGAGCATAGCAGAAGCGCAGTTGGCTTCTGAGCCTACGGCACGAAATTCAAATCGGTTGCCGGTGAAGGCAAAAGGTGAGGTACGGTTACGGTCGGTATTATCGATCAGCAGTTCGGGAATGCGGGCGATGTCGAGCTTCATGCCCTGCTTGCCTGCCAACATCAGATCTTCCGGTTCGCTTTTTTCAAGATGCTCCAGGACTTTTGATAACTGTGTTCCAAGGAAGCTGGAGATGATTGCCGGAGGTGCCTCGTTGGCTCCTAAGCGGTGGGCGTTGGTGGCGCTTGAAATGCTAGCTTTCAAGAGTCCGTTGTGGCGATATACAGCCATCAGCACATTGACGATGAAGGTGATGAAGCGGAGGTTTTCTTCCGGTGTCTTACCCGGAGCCATCAGGAGGATGCCTGTGTCGGTTCCTAATGACCAGTTGTTATGTTTACCGGAACCGTTTACGCCTTTGAATGGTTTTTCGTGCAACAGGACACGGAAGCCATGTTTACGGCTGATCTTACGCATCAGGGCCATTACGAGCAAGTTATGGTCGTTCGCCAGGTTGCATTCTTCGAAAATGGGAGCTAACTCGAACTGGTTCGGAGCTACTTCATTGTGGCGTGTTTTCAAAGGAATTCCTAATTTGAGCGATTCGATTTCCAGTTCCTTCATAAACTCCATGACACGAGTCGGAATAGCGCCGAAGTAGTGGTCTTCCAGCTGCTGGTTTTTCGAACTTTCGTGTCCCATCAACGTACGGCCGGTTAGCAATAGGTCGGGACGTGCAGCATACAAGCCTTCATCGACCAGGAAGTACTCCTGTTCCCAGCCCAGGTAAGCATACACTTTCTTTACATCCGGATTGAAGTAATGGCAGACATCTGTGGCAGCCTTGTTGACGGCTTCGAGGGCTTTCAGCAGTGGGGCTTTGTAGTCCAGCGATTCGCCGGTATAAGCGATGAAGATAGTCGGGATGCAGAGTGTATCGCCTACGATGAAAGCGGGAGAGGAAGGGTCCCAGGCGGAATAGCCGCGTGCCTCGAATGTGTTCCGGATACCGCCGTTCGGAAAACTGGATGCATCCGGTTCTTGCTGGATCAGTAGTTTGCCGGAGAACTCTTCGACCATGCCACCTTTTCCGTCGTGTTCGACGAAAGCGTCGTGCTTCTCGGCCGTTCCCTCGGTCAGCGGATGGAACCAGTGTGTGTAGTGGGTGGCACCCATTTCGATCGCCCATTTCTTCATGCCGACGGCAACGGCATCGGCTGTTTCTCGGTCGAGTGGAGTGCCGTTGTCGATACAGTCCGTGATTCGTCCATATGCTTTTTCAGTAAGGTATTTGAACATCTTCGCCCGGTTGAATACGTTCTGTCCGAAATAACCGGATGGACGTTCGTCCGGAGTCGGAACTTCCACAGCCTGTTTCTTGAAGGCTGTTTCTACTACTCTGAATCTTAACTTTGACATAGATATAATGATTTGATGTGATAATTTTCCAAGTATGCCGATAGATCGGGATTCATCGACAGCCAACTTAGAGCAACCACTTCTTCAGCCTGCTCATGGCCTCCAACGTGTCGTCTCTGTCTCCGAAAGCGGTGAGACGGAGAAATCCCTCGCCTCCGGGTCCGAACCCTACACCGGGGGTTCCTACTATATTGACTTCATAAAGCAGTTTGTCAAAAAATTTCCAAGAGGAGAGTCCGTCCGGTGTTTTCAGCCAGATGTAAGGAGCGTTTTCGCCACCATACACCCGCAGGCCGCAGCTCCGGAGGCTTTCCCGCATGATACGGGCGTTGGTCATGTAGTAATCGATCGTTTTCCTGATCTGTGTTTTTCCTTCCGGGCTGTAGACTGCTTCGGCACCTCGCTGGGTGATGTAGCTCGTACCGTTGAACTTCGTGCATTGGCGGCGGTTCCACATCCGGTTCAGCGGAACCCGTTCGCCTGCCAGGGTAAAGGCGTTCAACTCTTTCGGGACAATCGTGTAACCGCAACGCACACCTGTGAAACCAGCTGTCTTGGAGAAACTGCGGAACTCGATCGCCACCTTCTTCGCTCCCTTGATCTCGTAGATCGAGTGGGGGATATTGGGGTCCTGGATATAGGCTTCGTAAGCCGAGTCGTACATGATCAGGCAGTCGTTGGCAAGGGCATAGTTCACCCATTTTTTCAGCTCCTCTTTCGTAAGCGTCGTTCCGGTCGGGTTGTTCGGGTAGCAAAGGTAAATGATGTCTACACGGCGGCTGGGCAGATCGGGCACGAAATCGTTAGCTTCCGTGCAAGGTATGTAGACCACATCGCTCCATTTGCCGTCTTCCAGTGTTCCGGTCCGTCCGCTCATCACGTTCGAGTCGATATATACCGGATAGACCGGGTCTGTCACGCCGATACTGTTGTCGTGGCGAAGCATATCACCGATATTCCCACAGTCGCTTTTGGCACCGTCGCTCACAAACACTTCTCCGGGTTCGAGGAAGATACCGCGGCTGGCATAATCATTCTTGATGATGGCATCTATCAGAAACGGATAACCTTGTTCGGGGCCGTATCCGTGAAATGTATCCTTACTTGCCATTTCATCGACTGCTTTGTGCATGGCCTCGATGACGGCAGGGGCTAACGGTTGTGTCACATCGCCGATACCCATGCGGATAATCTTCTTTTTCGGATGTGTAACCTTAAAACTGTTTACTTTCTTTGCGATGTCCGAGAACAGGTAGTTGTTTTGCAGCTTCAGGAAATGTTCATTAATCAGTGCCATACTCTATCAATTGTTTTTTGTTGTGTTTATATTTCTAGTTCTCCCTCGAATACCTTGACCGCCCCGCCGGTCATATAGACGTGTCCGGAACTTTCGTCCCAACGGATGGTGAGAGGGCCTCCATCCATGACGACTTTGGTTTTCCGTCCGGTTTTTCTGCGTATCACGCCTGCGACAGCTGTCGCACAGGCTCCGGTTCCGCAAGCTTGTGTAATGCCGGAGCCTCGTTCCCAAACCCTCATCCGTACTTCGTCCATATTTAATACCTGAACAAACTCGACATTCGTCCGGTTCGGGAACAGCGGATGGCATTCCAGTAAAGGTCCGATGGCCGGCAGATTTATATTCGCGATATCTTCAACAAAAATAACGAGATGCGGATTTCCCATCGAGACAACTGTTCCCGTATAAAAATAGCCTCCGGCTTCTATTTCGAGGGCTGCTTCACCTACAACCGGACAGCCCATGTCGACCGTTACTTCGATAACTTCTTCGCGGGAACCGGAAAGCTTTCGGGTGGTCAGTTGTAACTCCTTAATGCCGGATCGTGTTTCCAGTGTAACGTTTTTTTTGTCTGTCAGTCTTTTGTCATATACATATTTGCCGATACAACGGGAGGCATTTCCGCACATCATGGCTTCGGAACCGTCTGCATTGAAAATACGCATGCTGAAGTCGGCGATTTTCGACGAACCGATCAGAACCAGTCCGTCTGAGCCGATCCCGGTATGAGGAGCGCTTAACCTGATGGCAAGTTTTTCCGGGTTCCGGATCGGAAAAGCCATTGCATTCACGTATATATAGTCGTTCCCGGCTCCGTGCATCTTTGTAAATCTGATTGGTTCTGTCATTTTTGTTATTGTTGTTTTGATTATTATATCTTTTTGCTTTATTACAATGCAAATATACGACGTTTTGATGTGTTGTAAGTGTAAATAGTATCTTAATGTATGAGAATATTGTATTAGTAATGGATTGTTACAAATAGGGGTGTTTTATGTTATAAATAGTAATGGTAATACTTGTTTTATCTTTATTATTGTAAGTTCTTCTTTTGAAAATGACTATTCAGATTTATGATAAGGATTTTAGGTTTTGGAAGGAAGAGAGAAAGTTCTGTCTGCTGGTCGACATACTTCCTGAAAGATTGCAAGAGTCTGTCAAAATAGAACTTTGCTTGCTACTTCTTTTTTAAGTACGGATTACAGGATTTCACGGGGACAGAATAAAAATCCGCGTAATCCCTGTAATCCGTGCCTAAAAACAATCATCAAGCGTATTTTGGCAGTTCCTCGTTATAGGTATGGAAGAGGTTATTTTTGGAATATCTCCGGATATTTGTTGATAAAATAGACCGGAGTGCAACTCCAGGCATGGCAATAGCTATTGATTACGAAGAAGCCATAGGGGGAAAGGTAATCATTGTTCGGGTCATAGACCTCCCAGAAAGTATCGGCTCCTCGCTTTACCATGCTGCCCCAATAATCGGTAATCAGTTTGCGTGCGTCTTGCTGCATGTCGCATTGCAGAAGGGCTTCTATTACATAATGGTAAGCATAGGGGCAGCCCGGATAGCAAGCGTCGGGCATGGACATGACGGCAGCCATCGCCTTAGCTCCTTCTTTCTTGTCCAGCGTGTTGGACAGGATCATCCAAACCTGCGACAGATAGGAGACTTGTTTGTCTTTGCCACTGACCATTACGCCCCGTTTCTTGTCGTAGAAATGCTGGCGGGCAGCTTTCTTCATCTTGCCGGCTATTGCTGGCCATTCGCCGGCCTCCTTTTCTTTTCCTAACATTTTTGCCAATTCGTAGCTGTGTTGCAGGGCGAAAATCGTTAATCCTTGCATGGAAGCTTGACGGTCATAGCCGTCTTTCCAGTCGAATACCAGCCAGTATTGAGGTTTCTTATCCATGTCATAGATCCATTCCGATGAGAACTGGCGAAGCGCCAATTCTATCTGGCGGACGGCAACGGGCCATAGGTCATTCGCTGTTTCCATGTCTCCCGTCTCTTTCAGGTATTCCAACAAGGCTACATTGTAAATGAGGCAGTAGTCCAGCGTGTGCGTGCCGTATTGCGGATGGGGTTGGGGCTTTTCGAGCAGTGTGGCATGCAGCAAGCCTTCGTCGTTAGCAAATGCGGCGAGCAGATACAGGCAATATTTGGTCAGTTCATGGTTCTTGAACGTATAGGCGTTTGCCAATGCTTCGAGATAGAGGTCACCAATCCACAGGCGGCGATCCCGTTTAGGCCCGTCTTCATAGACGGTCTGCATGCATTCCTTTAGGGTGTTCAAGCCCACTTCGTATATGTCCCGGACCAGAGGATCGGTGGTAGAAGCTAAAGCCGGTGCTTCGTTGGTGACGGAGGTTTGTGCCTTGAAGGTCAGTTTGTCGAACACGAAGTCGAAACTACTCGATATACCCAACAGTTCGATCTTCAGGTAGCGTCCTGCCAGGCGGCGCGGGATCGTCATCTCGTGTGGGATGCTCATGATCGTCACGATCTCGTCCTGTACCCAAGAACGGGCCAGGCCACCCTTATAAGGTTCGAGCGGGGTGTTTAATTCACTTGGAACTTCTGCAAAGGTGAACTTAAGCCGGACGGGTGCGTCGGCCGCTTTCAGTCCGGATGGTTTGATGGAGAAAGTGAGATAACCGGTATAATGATTGCCGAAATCCAGGGTAATGGCAGGATGTTTTTTGAATGGTTCGTTGAAGAGGATATCCGGTTGTCCGGCATCTTCCATCCGCCAGCCTTGGAATGCTTTTGCGTCCTGTACGGAACGGACGACTTTTACGGGAGAAATAGTTTGGTAACTCAACTCCGGCTTGCAGGCTTCAGCTTTCCGGAGCCATTCTTTACTGTCGCTGAAATACGTGCTTTGCGCCAAGCAGGTCGATCCCCAAGCGAATAGGGCAAAGCCTGCGGTCAATAAGATTTTCTTCATTCTTTATAGGGGCTTAATAAATAGTTGTTTTGTTTGAATGACGCTTTTTCGGTGAATGAAAACCGCCTTGGAGATATGTCGGGCTTACAGCTCTTTTTGACACTTCCAAGGCGGTTAAGCCATCTTCACTGACAGGCTACTTTGCGTTCTCGATACGGAATGAGTAGCTATAGTCTTTGTTTTTTTCAATCTCATAATGCGGGCGTGGTCCTGGGCCGCAGCTGCCGTTTCCGATGCCACGCTGGATGCAGTCGAGACTTAGGATCACTTCCGCACGGCGGATATTGTCGAGGTCGTGCCCATAGGTCAGTCCCCACAGTTCCGAGTCGGTGAAATGAAGCGCACTGAAATTCAGGTGATCTTTGGACGTGATCCGGATACCCTGGTTATCGAGGCTTTTCAGTGTCAGCCAGCGTACATCGTCGCGATTACCCATCGACTGGGCACGCACGTAGGCTTCTTCCATTCCGGTCACGGTGTTTTTGTACAGGCCGACATAGGCTGCATTTTTGCGGTCCCAATAGTTTTCAATCGGGCCGCGTCCGTACCATTCCACCTTTTCGAGTGTCGGGTTCAAGGCAATCTGAAGGCCGAGGCGAGGCAGGTTAAAGTCGTCACCAGCTTTGAAAGTCGCGTCCACATCGACTGTACCGTTTGCATAGACCGTATAGGTGATGTCGAATGGCAGTACCACCTTTTTGGCTCCGCTTCCTACGGTCGCTTCCAAGCTCGTGGTAATGGTAACCGACTTTTTGTCGGCAGCCTGTTTCCAGTCGAATGCCTGCTTTTTGACGGTGGTCGGCAGATAATCCCGTTTGTCATTGTCTATTGCTCGGAACCAATTGAAATCGAAACCTTCCTTGTTATAGATCATATCCGTTCCACCATAACGCAAAGAAACCATCTTGCCTGTCTCCGGATTGAAAGCGATGAAGAATCCCGGAGCGCGGAAACCGATCTGCCCTTTTTCTTCTTCCACTTTCAGCGTGTCGTTGAAAGCCATGTCGACAGGAACTACCGCAATCTTTTCGGTCAGCGGATATTGTTCGGATGCCACTTCGTGTCCGGCATTCGCCCAGTTGCAATCCTTTTTCAACCGGGTCGACAAGTTAAGGAAGTATTCACTGTCGGCATTCAAAGCTGTTTTATAAGGAATCGTCACTTCGATATCTTTGTTTGGGGCTGTATCGCCTAAAGGCAGTATGCCCGATTCGACTACTTGGCCATCTTTCAACAACTGCCATTGCAAATCAAACTGATCCAGATTCAGGAAGTCATAGCGGTTTTCCAGCTTCACCTTGCCGGCCTTGAGGTCTACCGGTTTGAATTTGATGTATTGGTATACTTTCTTCACTTCGATCAATTTGGGAGTCACTTGGCGGTCGGGAGTTACGATACCGTTACAGCAGAAATCGAAATCGTTCGGTTTGTCGCCGAAACCACCGCCGAAGTAGTAACGGTCAGGCAGTTCGCCATATTTGTTGATACCTTGGTCCACCCAGTCCCAGATACAACCGCCTATCATACGGTGGGAATGGTTTTCGATATAATCCCAATATTCGTCGAGGTTGCCGATCGCATTCCCCATCGCGTGTGCATATTCGCAAAGGAAGAACGGTTTTTCGCTCTTTTCCTCATCCTGTTGCTTCATCGACTCGATGGAAGGATACATACGGGAATCCATATCGGCGATCCGGTTCTTACCTTCGTAGTGGATCGGACGCGGATCGAGCTTGCGTGCTTCTTCATATACGGTGTCGAAGTTCTTGCCGTCTCCGGACTCATTACCCATAGACCAGAAAATGACGGACGGGTGGTTCTTGTCGCGCTCGATCATGCGGACCATACGATCTACGTAGGCGGGCAACCAGCTTTCCTTGTTGCTGATCGAATGGTTGCCATGACACTCTATATCTGCTTCGTCCATCACATAGAGGCCATAGTAATCGTACAATGCGTACATCTTGGCGTCGTTCGGATAATGGCTCGTACGGATCGTATTCAGGTTATAGCGTTTGAAAAGCAATATATCCTCGATCATCGACTCGACTGGAACCGCTTTTCCATGTTGCGGATGGATGTCGTGGCGATTGGCCCCTTTGAAGAAGACCTGCTCGTTGTTGATATATACCCGCTTATTCTTGATCTCGATTTTACGGAAACCGAATTGTGAAGACATCGCTTCGAGTGTTTTGCCCGTCTTGTCTTTCAGTTCCAGTATCGTTGTGTAGAGGTAGGGAGTTTCGGCAGACCAGAGATGTGGGTTCTTGACTTCGACGCTGGCCGTGCTGACCGCTTCCTGTCCCTTCCTGATGTCTTCGACAACATCGGATATAAAGGCCACCTGCTTGCCGTCCTGGTCCAGCAGCGTGATGTCGACAACCGCTTCGTCCACCGCCTTTCCATAGTTCGTCACGTTGGTACGGACATTGAATGTCGCTTTGCTCAGGTCATCCCCAGCAAATGAAGCGGTCAGATAGTAATCGCGCAAACGCAGTTTGGGAGTTGCGAACAGATAAACATCGCGATGGATACCGCTCAAGCGGAACATATCCTGGTCTTCCAAGTAGCTACCGTCGCTCCAACGGTACACTTCGACTGCCAAGATGTTCTTTCCCGGCTTCACGTATCGGGTGATGTTGAACTCGGCATCGTTGTTTGCTCCTTGGCTGTAACCGACTTTCTTTCCATTTACCCAAAGATACATGGCGCTGTAGACACCGTCGAAATGGATAAAGATTTCACTCCCTTTCCAGTCGTCCGGGATATTGAAGTCACGGCGGTAAGAACCGACAGGGTTCGGTTCGTCCATGATCGTATATCCTTTCTTTCCCTGTATAAAAGGAGGATTGTTGCGATGCGGATAGGTGATATTCGTATAAATCGGCGTGCCGTATCCGTACATTTCCCAATTGGAAGGAACCGGAATTTCTTTCCAGCCGGAAACATCGTAATTCGGTTTATAGAAATTGACCGGACGTTCGGACGGCTGTTTCACCCAATTGAATTTCCAGTTGCCGTTCAACAGCTGGTAACGCGGCGAGTTCGGGCGAAGCCAGGCTTTGCGGTAGTCGGGCGAACTTCTCAGGCTTTCTACGGAGGGGAAGGGGACATAAGTCGTATGTCCCGGTTCTTTGTTGACAGCAAAGATGGTTTCGTTCTCCCAATCCTTGTCGCTGGAGCCACGTAGGGCTTCCTTGTCTATTTTAAGGTTGGACCGGCGCAGTGTCCAGTGTTGTCTGGCACTGGTCGAATCGGCGGTAAGCTGGAGAGCTGCTTTACCCGGCTGTCCGTCGTCGCTTATACCGAGGTTCAGCCCGTTTGCTATGTTGGTGAATGTGTAGGTGTTTTCGCCTATCTTCGTGAGTTTCCAGAACTGGTTCATATTGGTCGCTCCGTTGTCCCACTGGATAACCGGGCCCGGTTCTTTCGTATTGTTGTTGTCCACGCATTTGTCGGAGAGGGGCGTGCAGATCTTGTAGACCCCGTAGCCGGGAGTCGTCAGTTGCCATACCTGCGACATCCGGTTCTCCACACGGTTGTTGATGAATATTTGGGTCCCGTCGTCTTCGCTGTCTTGATTGTCGAGAACCAGATTGTTACTGCTTACGATCTCGTAATAGGCGTTGGGATCGATTTCTTGTGAATGTCCTGTTCGGGGAAGCATAGCCATAAGCAGAAGCATGGCGAAGAGCACCCCAGTAGAAATCTTGCTTTTCATGTGAATATAGATTTATATTATTCCTCAAAAGTAGGACAATTTGACGGATAATCCTATTCTTGTTTCTGTATTTATTTTTACTTTTGTCTACATATAAACAGAATAGGATGGATATGGAAAGTAATAATTTTCAGTATGAGAGCGAGATGAAGTGGGAGAATGCCGGTGAAGGAGTTGTCCGTCAGATCATGGCCTACAATGACGACCTGATGATGGTCAAAGTAAAGTTTGAAACCGGGGCTGTCGGTACTCCTCATACACACCCGCATACGCAAGCTACTTATGTGGCAAGCGGCGTGTTTGAGTTCACGACGGATGGCGAGACAAAGATCGTCCACCCAGGCGACGGAATCTATATGAAACCGGGGGTACTGCATGGTTGCAGATGTCTGGAAGCGGGTGTGCTGATCGACACATTCAGTCCGATACGGAAAGATTTTCTCTGACTTATTTAAAATAGAGTCTTAAAGGGTTTATGCTTTACGGCCTATCTCCGGCAATGTCCGGCGGTAGGCCGTTATTTTTTTGGTAGACAGAGAAAATAAAAAATGAAGATTTGGATTTATAATCAATGTAGAATGAAAAATTGGTATTGGACGCTCAACGGTGAGCCGATTACAGATTCCGGCGGCAATACAATCCATGCTAACGTACAGACTATTGCTCCGCAATTGAAACTGGGTAGTCAGTTACCTCCCGATGCGATAGTTATATGAAAACAGAAGCAAACTTCAGTTTAGCGGTTTGCTTCTGTTTTTATATCTATCTCTTCAGTAGGAATTCCAAAAAGGACAAGATATATAGAAGGATTGTGTCTTATCTGTCAATATCTTGTTTTTGAAGAAATCTTTATTCGACTTATATTTTGATAGAATATACCGATTTGGATATATTTTGTTACAGGGATCGGTATGTCAGTATGCCGCCTCATGTACCCCTTTCACCGCCCGTCCGCTGGGGTCGTTCATGTTTTTGAAAGCAGAGTCCCAGGCAAGGGCTTCGGCGGTAGAGCAGGCGACGCTGGGGATGCTCGGCACGCTGCGGGCGGCACTTTCGCTGGGGAAATGTTCCTCGAAGATGGTGCGGTAGAAGTATTCTTCTTTGTTTTGCGGTGTGTTGATCGGGAAACGTCGGGCTGCATTGGCCATTTCGGTGTCGCTGACGGCTTGGGCGGTCACCTTCTTCAGCGTGTCGATCCAACTGTAGCCAACGCCATCGGAGAATTGTTCTTTCTGGCGCCAGGCTATTTCCGAGGGGAGCACGTCGGCGAAGGCCTCGCGGAGAATTTTCTTCTCGATCACGCTACCGGGACACATTTTGGCTTCAGGATTGAGGCGCATGGCAACATCGAGAAACTCTTTGTCGAGGAAAGGAACGCGACCTTCCACACCCCAGGCACACAAGCTTTTGTTAGCCCGGAGACAGTCATACATATAGAGTTTGCTCAGTTTACGGACGGTCTCTTCGTGGAAAGCCTTTGCATCCGGGGCTTTGTGGAAATAGAGGTAACCCCCGAACACTTCATCCGCCCCTTCGCCACTCAACACCATCTTTATCCCCATCGATTTGATTACGCGAGCCAACAGGTACATCGGAGTGGAGGCGCGGACAGTTGTCACGTCGTATGTCTCGATGTAGTAGATCACGTCACGAATGGCATCGAGTCCTTCCTCGATTGTGTAGTTGATCTCGTGGTGGACAGTACCAATATAATCAGCCACTTTCTTGGCTGCCACTAAATCTGGCGCTCCTTTGAGACCGACAGCGAAGGAGTGTAGCCGGGGCCACCATGCTTCTGCCTTTCCTTCAGTCTCGATACGTTTAGCTGCGTATTTTTTGGCTATGGCGGAGGTGATGGACGAGTCCAGGCCGCCGGAAAGGAGTACGCCATAAGGCACGTCGCTCATCAGTTGGCGGCGTACGGCCGCTTCGAGGGCATCGTGCAGTTCCTCTACGCTGGCAGGATTATCTTTCACGTTATCATATTGCATCCAGTCGCGGATATACCAGCGGGTGAAATCCTTATCACGGCTATAGAAATAGTGTCCCGGAGGGAACTGTCTGTATGTGGTGGCGAAGCCTTCGAGTCCTTTCAGTTCAGAAGAAATAAGGAGATGCCCTTCGTCGTCGTAGCCGATATAGAGGGGGATGACGCCGATCGGGTCGCGGGCAATCAGATAGCTGTCGTCCGTTTCGTCGTAGAGAGCGAACCCGAAAATGCCGCTCAGCTTTTCCACACATCCCACACCGTACTTGCGGTAGAGGGCGAGGATGACCTCGCAGTCGCTTCCGGTCTGGAATTCGTATTCGTCTTTCAACTGTTCGCGGAGTTCGCGATGGTTGTATATCTCGCCGTTGACGGTGAGGATCAGTTGGCCGTCTTTACTTCTCAGAGGTTGGCCGCCGGATGCAGGATCGACGATGGAGAGGCGTTCATGGGCGAGGATGGCGGTCTTGCCTTGATAGATACCGCTCCAGTCCGGACCGCGGTGACGGATGCGTTTACTCATTTTCAGGGCTTGCTGACGGAGGTCGGCGGCGTTGCTATGGATGTTGAAGATTGCTGTAATGCCACACATGTTAATTAAATTTTAAAAGTTGAAATTATTTGTTTTTGAGATACTGGTCGATGGCAGCGGCGACCTTGCGGCCGGAGGCCATGGCACGGACAACGAGGCTGGCCCCGCTGACGGCATCGCCGGAGGCGAAGAGGTTGGTGTCGGCTATCTGGTTGGTGACCGGATCGACGGCGATGTTACCGCGTGCGTCGACGGTAAGGGAAAGTTCTTTGACGAGGCCTTCCTGCTCGGGATGTATGAAACCCATCGCAAGAAAGACGAGGTCGGCTTCGATCACTTCCGTGCTGCCAGTCTTGCGCATTTCCGGTCGGCCTTCCTTTTCGGTCGGTTGCCATTCTATCTCTTCGACTTCGACACCTTTCAGGGTGTTCTTATCTCCGATGAAGCGGACGGAAGCGAGGTTCCAGCGACGGATGCATCCTTCTTCATGACTGCTGCTTGTTTTCAGTACTTGCGGATATAAGGGCCAAGGAGTTTCCGGGTTATGTCCGACAGGTGGCTGTGGCATGATCTCGATTTGCGTCACGCTCGCGGCTTTGTGGCGGTTGGCTGTCCCGACACAGTCGCTTCCCGTATCGCCGCCACCGATGACAAGGACTTTCTTGCCTTTGCAGTTGATGATGTCTTTAGACGGGATAACGATGCCTTCGAGGATACGATTCTGTTGTGACAGCAGTTCGAGGGCGAAATGGACACCTTTCAGATTACGCCCTTCGATAGGGAGGTCGCGTGGTATTTCGGAACCGATGGCGACACAAACGGCATCGAACGTCAAGGCGATCTCTTTGGCAGATACTTCGCTGCCGACCATCGTGTTAACTTTGAAGACGATCCCTTCCTGTTCCATCAACCGGATACGGCGGTCGATGATGTTCTTCCCTAATTTGAAGTTCGGAATACCGAAGCGGAGCAGGCCACCCGGGAGTTCGTCCTTTTCGAATACGGTCACTTCATATCCCCGGCGGTTCAGTTGGTTGGCGGCTGTCAGTCCGGCCGGGCCACTGCCGATCACCGCCACCCGTTTGCCGTTACGGACAGGACGGATCGGTTGGATATATCCTTCTCGGAAAGCGGCCTCTACGATGGAGGCTTCGTTCTCACGTATCGTGACAGGCTCGTCGCAGCTCAGTTTCAGCACACAGCTTTTCTCGCAAAGGGCGGGGCAGATGCGTCCGGTAAACTCCGGGAAGTCGCAGGTCTGTTCCAGCACATGGAAGGCCTCGCGCCATTTGCCTTTATAGAGCAGGTCTTGCCATTCGGGTTGTTTATTGCCTAACGGGCAGGCCCAGTGGCAGAAGGGCACGCCGCAGTCCATGCAGCGAGAGGCTTGTCTGCGGCGGTCACTGCTGTTGAGCGTTTGTTCTACTTCGCTAAAATCGTCGATGCGTTCATGGACGGGACGATATCCGGCCTCTTGCCGGTGTATGGTGAGGAATGCTTTTGGATTTCCCATGTTGGTAGTTGATTGTTTATACTGATACTTTTTCTTTCTTCATAATTTGGCCCGGATGGGTACGTCTCTCTGCCGTTTTAGTAGTCGCGCTGCATCTCAGCGATCTTTTGCTGCAACTTCTTCATCTGCTCTTCCTGCAAGACCTTTTTGTATTCGATCGGGACGATCTGGATGAACTCATCTACATACTTGTCCCAGTTGTCGAGCATCTTGCTTGCGAGGTGGCTACCGGTGAAATGGTAATGCTTGCGGATCAGCTCGTGCAGTTCTTTACGTGTCGTACTGTCTTCGATCAGCGAGAGTTCGACCATCTCCATATTGCAGTAGTAGTCGAAGTCCCCTTCCTTGTTCCACACATAAGCGACACCACCGCTCATGCCAGCGGCGAAGTTGCGCCCTGTACGTCCGAGAACCACCACGCGTCCTCCGGTCATATATTCGCAGCAGTGGTCGCCGACCCCTTCCACGACAGCGATAGCACCGGAGTTGCGCACGCAGAAACGTTCGCCTACACGTCCGTTGATATATACTTCGCCACTTGTCGCCCCGTATATCAGGGTGTTTCCGGCAATCGTGTTGTTCTCGGCTATGAAGGTCGACCGTACCGGAGGCATCACGCTGATGCGCCCACCACTCAAACCTTTGCCTAAATAATCGTTGGCTTCCCCTTCGAGGCGGAAGTTGACACCGTGTGCAAGGAAGGCGCCGAAGCTCTGTCCGGCCGAACCTTTGAATTTGATATTAAGTGTATGTTCCGGCAGTCCGGCGTCGCCGTATCGTTTGGCAATCTCGCCAGAGAGCATAGCGCCTACCGAGCGGTCGGTGTTGGCTATGGCATAATCCAAGGAAATCTCCTGCCGGTGCTCGATGGCCGGCATAGCATGCAGGATAATGTCCTGATCTTTTACATGTCCGGTCAGATGCACCTGTTCCGTCGTATGCCGGATGGCATTTGTCGCCGCTTGTGCCGGGATGTGCAGCAATTTGGAGAAATCGAGCAATGCGTATTTGCCGGATGCTGACGAAGTAGAGGAGCGCCGATCGATCAGGTCCGTGCGTCCGATAATGTCGTCTAACCGCCTGAAGCCCATCTCTGCCAAATATTCCCGAACCTCTTCAGCGAGGAAGGTGAAGAAGTTCACTAAATATTCGTGGCGTCCATGGAAACGCTTGCGCAGTTCCTCGTCTTGAGTGGCGACACCTACCGGGCAGGTGTTCATGTGGCATTTGCGCATCATCACGCAGCCCAGCACGATCAAGGCGGAAGTAGCGAAGCCGAACTCTTCGGCTCCCAGCAGAGCCATCAGGACGATGTCGCGCCCGGTCTTCAACTGTCCGTCTGTTTGTAATCGGACCTGCCCGCGAAGGTTGTTCATGACTAAGGTTTGTTGTGTCTCCGACAATCCCAGTTCGGGGGGCAGTCCGGCATATCGGATGGAGCTTATTGGCGAAGCACCTGTTCCCCCTTCGGCACCTGATATGACGATGCGGTCGGCCTTCGCTTTTGCCACGCCCGCTGCAATTGTCCCGACGCCGCTTTCCGATACCAGCTTCACGCTTATCTCGGCACTCGGGTTGACGTTTTTCAAGTCGAAGATCAGTTGTGCCAGGTCTTCGATCGAGTAAATATCATGGTGAGGGGGAGGAGAGATCAGCGAGATACCCGGAATGGAGTGGCGTGTTTTGGCAATCACGTCGTTAACCTTGAATCCCGGCAACTGTCCGCCTTCGCCCGGCTTCGCGCCCTGGGCAACCTTGATCTGTATCTCGTCCGCATTCACTAAATATTCGGCTGTCACGCCAAAGCGTCCGGAGGCGACCTGCTTGATGGCGGAACGGAGGGAGAGGCCGTCTTTGCGGGGGATGAAACGGGTGGAGTCTTCACCCCCTTCCCCGGTGTTGCTGCGTCCGTGTATCTTGTTCATCGCCATTGCCATCGTCTCGTGTGCCTCCTTGCTGATCGAACCGAAGCTCATGGCGCCCGTGACGAAACGCTTCATGATCTCGCTTGCCGGTTCCACCTCTTCGACCGGAATGGGGTTTCCCGTCCGGAAGGTAAGGAAGTCGCGGAGGAAAACCGGTGCGTCTTTTTCGTCTACGAGATGCGTATATTCCTTGAATTTCTTGTAGCTACCTAATCGGGTCGCTAGTTGAAGGGCCGAGATCGTCTCCGGGTTCCATGCGTGTTTCTCACCGTCTTTTCGGAAGTTGTATAGTCCTTTATGTTCAAGAGTCAGGTTGTCCACCGTTCCACCGAAGGCCTGATGATGCAGGGCGATGGCGTCGGCTGCTATTTCTTGTAGGCGGATACCGCCTACATTGCTGGCTGTCCCGCCGAAATAGGTATCGATGAGTGCGGTCGAGAGTCCGACTGCCTCAAACAGTTTGGCGCCGCGATAGCTGCGGATCGTACTGATCCCCATCTTGCTCATGACCTTGAACAGGCCTTTGCAAAGCGCTTTGATATAGTTCTTGCGCGCCATCTCGTAGTTGAGTTGTATCTCCTGTTTGTCCACCATATCCTGAAGGATGGCGAACGACATATATGGATTGATGGCACTTGCCCCATAGCCTAAGAGCAGGGCGGCATGCATCACTTCGCGCATTTCCCCCGTCTCCACCACCAAAGCGGTCTGCACACGTTTCTGTACGGAGATCAGGTGATGGTGTACGGCGCTGACGGCAAGGAGCGAAGGGATAGGGGCATGGGTTTCATCCACGTCCTTATCGCTCAGGATGATGTAGTTCACACCGTCTGCGACAGACTGTTCCGCCTGCTTGCAAAGCCGGTCGAGGGCGGCTTTCAGTCCTTCGCTGCCTCGCGACACTTCGAAAAGCATCGGCAGCTTGACGGATTTGAAACCTTTGTAGCGGATATTGCAAAGAATGTCCAATTGTGTGTTGGTCAGTATCGGATGGGCGAGGCGCACCATCTTGCAATGTGTTTCATTCGGGATGAGGATGTTGCTCCCTACGGCGCCGATATATTCTGTCAGGCTCATAACCAATTCTTCACGAAGCGGATCGATCGGCGGGTTCGTCACTTGGGCGAACTGTTGGCGGAAATAGTTGAACAACAGTTGAGGGCGCTCGGAAAGGATGGCCAGCGGCGTGTCGTTTCCCATCGAACCGACCGGCTCTGCACTACCTGTGCACATCGGGGTGATGATGCATTCGATATCTTCGCGGCTATACCCGAAGGTGCGTAGCATCCTGTCATATCCGGCAACGGTGTGCGGTACACGGCGTCCCGACTTCAGTTCGTCCAGTTCTACCCGGTTGTTTGCCAGCCATACATGGTAGGGCTGTGCGTCGGCAAGTTGCTTTTTCAGTTCGCCGTCGTAATAGATTCTGCCTTCTTCCGTATCGACCAGCAGGATTTTGCCCGGTTGCAGACGCCCCTTTTCCTCTATTTCATCAGGTTCGAAGTCCATTACGCCCACTTCGGACGCCACGACCATCATGCCGTTTTTCGTGATCAGGTAGCGTGCCGGGCGCAAGCCGTTGCGGTCGAGCATTCCTCCGGCATACCGTCCGTCGCTGAAGAGTAGGGCGGCCGGGCCATCCCACGGTTCCATCAGGATAGAATGGTATTCGTAGAACGCTTTCAGGTCTTCCGATATCGGGTTTTTCTCATTGAAACTTTCCGGGACCAGCATCGCCATGGCATGTGGCAGGCTCATGCCGGACGCCACGAAAAATTCCAGTACGTTGTCCAGCGAAGCACTGTCGCTCATACCTGGCTGGATGATCGGGCGTATCTCGTCTATGTTTGGGATACGGGGAGAGGACAGGACGCTTTCACGTGCTTCCATCCAGCCACGGTTGCCCCGTATCGTATTGATTTCCCCGTTGTGTGCCAGGAGACGGAACGGTTGTGCCAGACTCCAGGTCGGGAATGTGTTTGTACTGAAACGGGAGTGGACGAGTGCCAGTCCGCTTGTCAGATAGTGGTTGGCCAGATCGGGGAAATAATGGCGAAGTTGCATTGATTCCAGCATACCTTTATATATGATACTCTTGGTGGAAAGCGACACCACGTAGAAATCTTTCCTATCCGGTATGTCGGATGCCGCCACCCGCTTCTCGATCCGTTTACGAATGATGTAGAGTTTCAGTTCCAACATCTGCTGGTCGTCGCATCCGGTGATAAACACCTGTTTAATATCCGGCTCCGTGTCTCGTGCGTCGTTTCCTAAGATGTCCGTGTTGACAGGTACTTTGCGCAGATGCATCAAGGTCAGTCCTTCCTTTTCGATCTCTTCGATCATAAAACTGAGGATGGCCGAACGTTGTTCCTCGTCTTTCGGAAAGAAGACCAGTCCGGTTCCGTACTTGCCCTTTTCCGGTACGGGGATGCCTTGCAGTAAGATAAACTCGTGTGGAATTTGCAACAGGATGCCTGCACCGTCGCCGGTCTTGTTATCCGCTCCTTCCGCACCTCGGTGCCGCATGTTTTCCAATATTTTAAGGGCTGATTCCACTATGCCGTGCGATTTACCACCATGGACGTTTACGACCAGCCCTACGCCGCAAGCGTCATGCTCGTTGGTAGGATCGTATAATCCTTGTTTATTGTTCAAATTGCTCCTTATATCCATTATTAGTTGACCTTATGTTTGTGAAATATTTGATTTGTTTATCAAATTGCTTGACAAATATATGTTATTTGTTTCAAAATGTAATAATATTGAGCGCGGATAAGGAGAGGCTTTTTTATTCTATAGATTGGTTTGTTTCTATTTGAAAGTGTTTTGCTGATTTGTATGATAATTTGCAATAAAAATATTGTTTAATTCTTTCAAATAGAAAGTATATCGTATTCTTTCGATACGTATTCTTGGAGGATAATAAAGGAGAGGATGGAATGAAATTTACCGGATGCGACCTGCCGCAGACGATACAGGGATGCGCACTCGTCTGCGGCAGGCAATGTATGTGTCAGGTTACACCTGCAATACCAGAATAAAGCGGCTGCCTTTTTTGTATTCGGGGTCTATGGACAGTGTGCCGTTCATCTTCGAAGCAATCAGGGAGCAGATGGGTAATCCCAGTCCGTCTCCATCGGCCAGGTCCTTGATTTCGGTAAAAGGTTTGAAGATCGCCACCTGCTTTTCGGCGGGGATACCCGGACCGTTGTCGGTTACGATAAACTGACAGAGATGGGCCCCTTTCTTTTTGAATTCCAACTTGATTTTGCCTGATGTCGTGTAGATCGCCGCATTTTTCAGCAGGTGCAGCAAGATGCGTTGTAGCTGTTCGGCATTTGTCTTGATTTCGATCTTCGGGATATCAGTAGTGACTTCAACGCCCGGACGGACACCCTCTTTTACCTGTTCCATCACTTTCTCGCAGAAAGAGCTGACATTAAAAGATTGTGCTTCGTAGGTTTCCAGCAAGGAGTTTTCCAACAAAGAAAGTTCTTGTATATGGTCTCCGAACTGTTTCAGGGCATCGACACGGGCTTGTATGGCTTTCGCCTGTCCGGGGGCCATGGTTTGCAATCCGGCTACCGATTTGCTCATTTCGTCCAGTGTCGGTTCCATCTGCGCCGATATGCTTTGGATGAATCCGGTCTGTTGTTCGCTGTGCTCGGTGATGGTCTGGATGATCTTCTTCAGCTTCCGGTTCAGGAGGATGAAACGCATGACCAGGAATGCCAGGAACGCCAATGCGGCAATTAAAATGGCGGCCAACGTGCAGAGCCCGGCGATGATATACTGCTTGGCTGATAGCCGGTCTTCTTTTTCCTGTATCGTTTGCAGGCTGCTATCGTATTTTTGTTGCAAGGCACCCAATTTGTCTTCTGCGGTAAGCATCTTTACGGAATCGGTCCATACCATATATTTCTCGTAGGTTTGCTCCATCAACGAGGTATTATTGGCTTTGCGAGCAATCGCGATCAGGTTTTGATAGCATTCGCTGACTTTGCCGTATTCCTTTTTTTCCCGGTATTGGCTGATGAGCTTGTTGAATGCTGCGTCTCCTTCTTTTTTCTGTCCGAAGATATAGAAATAATCGGTTTGTGTGTACAACAGTTCTTCGGTAAGTTCGGGATTGCCTGATTCTTCGGCCAGGTTGTCCAGTGTGTTAAGCTGGAGCTGTGCCTGTACAGCGTTTCTCAGCTTGATATACATTTGCAGGCGCTCTTTTGTTATCATAAAACGCAGGCCGTACAGTTTCTTTTGCTCTGTTTGTTCCTGATTTGCCACTATCTGGCTCATTTGCCGGCAGAGGTCGAACGCTTCCTGATAGTAGTTCTCGCGGTAATAGAGGGAGGCCGCCTGTGTACCGCATTCGATTGCTTGCGTTATTTTTCCTTCATTTGCGTAATCCTTATATGCCTGGATATAAAGATAGCGGGCTTTCGTATAGTCTTTGTTCTCAAAGCTACTTTGTGCCTGTTGCTTAAAATTGTCCGCATTGTTTTGTGCCTGAAGGGAAACACAAAAACAGATAATGAGGGCGATAATAAAGTTGTAAATTCTCATAATTTGAATTTTAACGTTAGACAAATATAAAGATTTTTTGTCACAGGGGACATGAAAATGTGAGATTTCTTAGTTTCTCCTGTTTCCGGCAAAAGATTATTATCAAAATGATAGCTCTATCCCATCTATTTTGAATTAATAGGGCATCTTTTGGAAATTACCCGCAAGGGTAATATTTTTTAACATTCTATTTGAAAGCAAATACCCTTATTGACTTATCAAAATGACAATATGGGAAAGAGGATTGAAAAAAAGATTCTTTTGCCCTGAAGATAAAAGAAGAGGAGATAAGAGTGCTTTTACCGGAAGTCGTGTTGGTGAAGGTCGAAAAGGGTTATGGTTGTCCTGCTTGAAATAAAGGTCGGATTCTCCGGAACAAAACCACTCCGATAATGATTATAAAGGAAAAGCCCTTTGCTCTCTTACGATCCGTATATGGCGAAAGGGCTTTTCCTTTTTATTTGATAGATTTGTCGAAAGAATATTATTTTATAAAATAATTTAACTAAATGGTAGATAAAATAATTATTTCTATTAATATGTCAAATAAATTTCGTTTGTATGAACATTATGTAATATAATGTAAGTATCTTTGCAGTCGAAATAAACAAGATAGAACCAAATGGAAGTACTTAAACACGAGTGTGGAGTCGCCATGGTCCGGTTACTAAAGCCTTTGGAATATTATCATCAGAAGTATGGAACCTGGATGTATGGGCTCAATAAGCTCTATTTGTTGATGGAAAAGCAGCATAACCGCGGTCAGGAAGGAGCCGGTTTAGCATGCGTCAAGTTGGAAGCCAGCCCCGGTGAAGAATATATGTTTCGGGAAAGAGCGTTAGGCACAGGAGCTATTACCGAGATATTCGCAGCCGTTCATGAGCATTACAAAGATTTGCCGCCCGGAAAACTGAACGATCCGCTTTTTGCTAAAACAAACCTTCCTTTTGCAGGAGAGCTTTATATGGGGCACCTGCGTTACAGTACGACCGGTAAGTCCGGTATTTCCTATGTCCATCCTTTTTTACGCCGTAACAACTGGAGAGCCAAGAACCTCGCTCTTTGCGGTAATTTCAATCTTACTAACGTACAGGATATTTTTGAAGAGATAACAGCTATCGGCCAGCATCCGCGTGCCTATGCCGACACCTTCATCATGCTGGAACAGGTAGGGCACCGTCTGGACCGTGAGGTCGAACGCCTGTACCGTAAATATGAAGCCGAAGGGCTGAAGGGAATGGAGATCACCCATGCGATCGAGGCGAATGTCGACCTGTCGAATGTCTTGAAACGCTGTGTCCCGTTGTGGGACGGTGGTTTTGTGATCTGTGGGCTGACGGGGAGCGGTGAGTCTTTCAGCGTGCGTGATCCCTGGGGCATCCGTCCGGCATTCTATTATGCCGACGACGAGATCGTGATCCTGGCAAGCGAACGCCCGGTGATTCAGACGGCCATGAACGTGCCTGTCGGTGATATACATGAACTGAAAAGAGGAGAGGCGCTGATCATCAACAAGCAAGGTGACTGGCATACGTCGCAGATCATGGAGCCGAAGGAAAATAAGGCTTGCTCGTTCGAACGCATTTATTTCTCACGCGGAAGCGACCGGGATATTTACCGCGAACGGAAACGGTTGGGTGAAAATCTGGTACCTGCTGTCCTGAAGGCTGTAGACAATGACCTGAATCATACGGTCTTCTCCTTTATCCCGAATACGGCGGAGGTCGCCTATTTTGGGTTGCAGGAGGGCATGAACGAATATCTGAACAAGAAGAAAAAGGAATGGATCGCCGATCGCAGTCACCTGCTTCAGGAGGAAGAACTGGAACAAATCCTGTCCATGCGTGTCAGGTGTGAAAAAGTAGCGATCAAGGATATCAAACTGCGTACCTTTATTGCTGAGGGCAACAGCCGTAACGACTTGGCTGCCCATGTGTACGACATCACGTATGGAAGTATCGTGCCTTTTGAGGACAATCTGGTCGTGATCGACGACAGTATCGTGCGTGGTACGACACTCCGGCAGAGTATCATCGGCATCCTGGACCGCCTGAACCCGAAGAAGATTGTGGTGGTCAGCTCTTCTCCGCAGGTACGTTATCCGGATTATTATGGTATCGATATGTCCCGCATGAGCGAGTTTATCGCGTTCAAGGCCGCCGTGGCGCTCCTGGTAGACAGGGGGATGGAATCCGTCCTGCTCGATGCCTACAAGAAAGCCAGGAGGCAACAGACCGTGCCGTGTGATACGACCGTGAATTATGTAAAGGAGATTTATGCACCTTTTACCGATGAGGAAATCTCGGCTAAGATGGTGGAACTGCTTACTCCCGTTGGAACACGTGCAAAGGTGGAGATCGTCTATCAGACACTTGAGGGGTTGCATGCCGCCTGTCCCGATCATCCGGGCGACTGGTACTTCTCCGGTGATTACCCGACACCGGGCGGTGCGCGAATGGTGAACGAGGCGCTTATTCACTATGTGGAAATGGAATATGAAAAATTGAAAATTGAAAAATAGATAAGAATGACAAGAAAAACAGCAACATTGGTCTTAGACGACGGAAGCATGTTTCATGGCTTCTCTTTTGGTTTTGACAAGGCGGTGGCTGGCGAGGTGGTGTTCAATACCGCTATGACCGGTTATCCCGAAAGCCTTACCGACCCTTCGTATGCCGGGCAGCTAATGGTTCTGACCTATCCGTTGGTCGGAAACTACGGGGTGCCTCCTTTCTCGATCGAAGAGAACGGCTTGCCTACCTTTATGGAGAGTGAGAAAATCCATGCAGAGGCGATTATCGTGAGTGACTATAGCGAAGAGTATAGCCACTGGAATGCTGTGGAGAGCCTTAGCGACTGGCTGAAGCGTGAGATGATCCCCGGAATCACCGGTATCGACACCCGTGCACTGACGAAGAAGATCCGGGAGCATGGCGTAATGATGGGACGTATCGTTATCGGCACCGCCGATAACGAAGGTGAAAGTGGAAAGGTAAAAGGTGAAAGTGAAGGGGAAATGCCGGACTACGGGAGCATCAACTATGTGGACCGCGTTTCCTGTAAAGAGATCATTGTCTACCTGCCTGACGGAACGGAAATGTCGTTCCCCGTAGATACCGACAACTTTCAACTTTCAACTTTCAATTTTCAACTCTTACAGCGTGTAGTGCTTCTCGATTGTGGTGTGAAGGCTAATATCATCCGCAGCCTCCTGAAGCGGAATGTGGCGGTGATACGTGTCCCCTGGAACTATGATTTCAACCAACTGGAGTATGACGGGCTTTTCCTATCGAACGGTCCCGGCGACCCGGACACTTGCGATGCGGCTGTCCAAAATATCCGTAAGGCACTCGGTGGCGACAAACCGATCTGTGGCATCTGTATGGGAAACCAGTTGCTTGCCAAAGCTGGTGGTGCTTCGATCTATAAACTGAAGTACGGCCACCGCAGCCATAACCAGCCGGTGCGTATGGTGGGGACGGAGAAGTGTTTTATCACTTCCCAGAATCACGGCTACGCAGTGGACAATGACACGTTGGGTGCTGACTGGGAACCGCTCTTTATCAATATGAACGACGGGACAAACGAAGGAATCCGGCATAAGACGAAGCCTTTCTTCTCTTCCCAGTTCCATCCCGAAGCATGTAGCGGACCGACCGATACGGAGTTTATCTTCGATAAGTTTGTCGATTTGCTTTAGGAATTGGGACGACAGATCTAAAAATGTTAACGAATAAAAGAGTCCGAAAATGAAAGAAGATATAAAGAAAGTCCTGGTACTCGGTTCCGGCGCCCTAAAGATCGGCGAAGCGGGAGAATTCGACTATTCAGGCAGCCAGGCTTTAAAAGCTATTAAGGAGGAGGGAATCCAGACTGTGCTTATCAATCCGAACATCGCCACGGTACAGACTTCGGAAGGAGTGGCAGATACTGTTTATTTCCTGCCTGTCACTCCCTTTTTCGTCGAAAAGGTGATTGCTAAGGAACGTCCGGATGGTATCCTGCTCGCTTTTGGCGGCCAGACGGCATTGAACTGCGGTGTGGCGCTTTACCAGAGTGGAGTGCTGGAAAAATATAACGTCCGTGTGCTCGGTACTCCGGTACAAGCGATCATGGATACGGAAGACCGTGAACTCTTTGTCCGTAAACTCGATGAGATCGGTGTGAAGACGATCAAGAGCGAAGCGGTGGAGAATGCCGAAGATGCCCGCCGGGCTGCTGCCGGGTTGGGCTATCCGGTGATTGTCCGCGCTGCTTATGCATTGGGCGGTCTCGGTTCCGGCTTCTGCGACAATGAGGAAGAACTGGACGTGTTGGTCGAAAAAGCCTTCTCTTTCTCTCCCCAGGTGTTGGTGGAAAAGAGCTTGAAGGGGTGGAAAGAAGTGGAATATGAAGTGGTGCGGGATCGTTTCGACAACTGCATCACGGTCTGTAATATGGAGAACTTCGATCCGTTGGGTATTCATACCGGCGAAAGTATTGTCATTGCTCCGTCACAAACACTGACCAACAGCGAGTATCATAAACTTCGCGAACTGGCTATCCGGATCATCCGTCATATCGGTATCGTGGGGGAATGCAACGTGCAATATGCTTTCGATCCTGAGAGCGAAGATTATCGTGTGATCGAAGTGAACGCCCGTCTCTCTCGTTCATCTGCGCTGGCCTCCAAGGCAACCGGCTATCCATTGGCGTTCGTCGCTGCCAAGTTGGGACTGGGTTACGGCCTGTTCGACCTGAAAAACTCGGTGACGAAGACGACAAGCGCTTTCTTCGAACCGGCTCTCGATTATGTGGTCTGCAAGATCCCGCGTTGGGATTTGGGCAAGTTCCACGGTGTGGCACGCGAATTGGGGTCGAGCATGAAATCGGTGGGCGAGGTGATGGCGATTGGTCGTACCTTCGAAGAGGCGATTCAGAAGGGTCTGCGTATGATCGGACAGGGCATGCACGGCTTCGTGGAAAACAAGGAGCTGGTGATCGCCGACATCGACAAGGCGCTCCATGAACCGACCGATACCCGCATCTTTGTTATCTCGAAAGCATTCCGTGCCGGATATACCGTCGACCAGATACATGAATTGACGAAGATCGACAAGTGGTTCCTGCAAAAACTTTACGGAATCATGCAGACCGATAAGGAACTGCGCGCCTTCGATATGAAAGGCATCAAGCGTTGGCGTTTGAACCCGGAACTCGTTCGCAAGGCGAAAGTGCAGGGCTTCTCCGATTTCCAGATCGCCCGTGCCCTCGGCCTTGAAGGGGATATAGAAAAAGGCATGATGCAGGTACGCCAGTTCCGTAAGGAGCACGGTATCGTCCCGGTCGTGAAGCAGATCGATACGTTGGCCGCCGAATATCCGGCGCAGACGAACTATCTGTATCTGACCTATAGTGGTACGGAAAACGATGTGCAGTATCTGGGCGACCATCGCTCCATCGTCGTGCTGGGTTCCGGCGCTTACCGGATCGGCAGCTCGGTCGAGTTCGACTGGTGCGGCGTGCAGGCGTTGGAAACGATCCGTAAGGAGGGCTGGCGTTCGGTGATGATTAATTACAATCCTGAAACGGTTTCGACCGATTATGATATGTGCGATCGCCTTTACTTCGACGAACTGACCTTCGAGCGTGTGATGGATATCCTCGAACTGGAAAATCCGCACGGCGTGATTGTCTCGACAGGCGGCCAGATCCCGAATAACCTAGCGATGCGCCTCGACGAGCAGCATGTCAATATCTTAGGGACATCCGCCAAGAGCATCGACAATGCCGAGGACCGCGAGAAGTTCTCCGCCATGCTGGATCGTATCGGTGTGGATCAACCGCGCTGGAAAGAACTTTCGTCAATGGAGGATATCAACGAGTTTGTGGCCGAGGTGGGTTTTCCGGTCTTGGTTCGTCCGAGTTATGTGTTGAGCGGTGCCGCCATGAATGTCTGCTCTAACCAGGAGGAACTCGAACGCTTCCTGCAGCTGGCGGCCAACGTTTCGAAGAAGCATCCGGTCGTTGTCAGCCAGTTCATCGAACATGCCAAGGAGGTGGAAATGGATGCGGTGGCCGATAAGGGTGAGATCGTCATGTATGCGATCTCCGAACATATCGAGTTTGCTGGTGTGCATTCCGGCGATGCGACTATCCAGTTTCCCGCACAAAAGCTGTATGTCGAAACGGTCCGTCGGATCAAGCGTATCAGTAAGCAGATCGCGAAGGAACTGAATATCTCCGGTCCGTTCAATATCCAGTTCCTGGCGAAAGGCAACGAGATCAAGGTGATCGAATGTAACCTCCGCGCGAGCCGTTCTTTCCCCTTCGTTAGTAAAGTATTGAAGATTAACTTTATCGAACTGGCTACCCGTATCATGTTAGGCTTGCCTGTCGAGAAACCGAATAAAAACGAGTTTGACCTGGATTATGTAGGTATCAAAGCTTCCCAGTTCTCTTTTAACCGCTTGCAGAAAGCCGATCCCGTCCTGGGAGTTGATATGGCTTCGACGGGTGAGGTCGGCTGTATCGGTGACGATGTTTCCGAGACAATCCTGAAGAGTATGCTCTCTGTCGGTCTCCGCATTCCTGAAAAGAATATTTTGCTCTCGACGGGGACACCGAAACAGAAAGTGGCTATGCTGGATGCCGCCAAGATGCTGGTTGCAAAAGGCTATAATCTCTTTGCCACAGGCGGAACGTATCGTTTCCTTGAAGAGAATGGTATCTCCAGCACGCAGGTTTACTGGCCGAGCGAGGAGGGCAAGGAACCGCAAGCACTCACTATGCTCCACGAAAGGAAAATCGACATGGTTGTGAATATTCCGCGCGATCTTTCCGCCGGAGAATTGGACAATGGCTACAAGATCCGCCGTGCCGCTATTGACTTGAACGTTCCGCTCATCACGAATGCCCGTCTGGCAAGTGCCTTTATTGAAGCTTTCTGTACCTTGGGCATAGATGATATTCAGATACGGAGTTGGCAAGAGTATAAATGATCCGTTACTTTTGGATCAAGCCGAAAGTAATAGAAATAATTATTACATTTGTGGTAATTAAAATAAACCAATATGAAGATAGGACTATTTATTCCTTGTTATATCAATGCGGTGTATCCGGAAGTTGGTGTTGCTTCCTATAAATTATTGAAAAGTCTTGGGTTGGATGTGGATTATCCGTTAGACCAGACTTGTTGCGGTCAGCCGATGGCTAATGCCGGGTTCGAGCATGAGTCGGCAGGGTTGGCGCTGCGGATGGAAGAGTTGTTCCGTTCATACGATTATGTGGTTGGTCCTTCCGCCAGTTGCGTCGCTTTCGTGAAAGAAAATCATCCCGGTATTCTGGAAAAGGCAGGGCATGTGTGTATGAATAGCAAGAAGATTTATGATATCTGCGAGTTTCTGCACGATATTGTGAAGGTCAAAGAACTGAAAGCCGAGTTTCCCCACAAGGTGAGCATCCACAATAGCTGTCACGGTGTGCGCGAGTTGCATCTTTCTTCTCCGAGCGAACGGAATATCCCGTATTTTTCCAAGTTACGCGATCTCCTTTCTTTGGTGAAAGGCATCGAGATATTCGAACCGAAACGTGTCGACGAGTGCTGCGGTTTCGGTGGCATGTTTGCGATTGAAGAGCCCGAAGTGTCCGTTTGCATGGGACAAGATAAGGTGAAGGACCACATGAGCACGGGAGCCGAGTACATCACCGGTGCCGATAGTTCTTGCCTGATGCATATGGAAGGCGTGATCAAGCGTGACAACCTTCCGATTAAAACGATTCATATTGTTGAAATATTAGCCTCCGGATTATGAGCACGAAACATTCAAAAGCGGCTGCCCGCTTCATCGGGAACCGCAAGCAGGAAGCCTGGCACGACGAAACCCTCTGGATGGTCCGTGCCAAACGGGATAAAATGAGCCATTCGCTTCCCGAATGGGAACGCTTGCGCGAACTGGCTTGTGATATCAAACTTTATTCGAACAGTCATTTGGATACCCTTTTGGAGGAGTTCGAGAAGAACGCCACGGCTAATGGGGCAATCGTCCATTGGGCGAAAGATGCGGCGGAACATAATGCGATTGTCGCTGAAATCCTGAGGCAACATAAGGCGCATACGCTGATAAAGAGTAAATCTATGTTGACCGAAGAGTGTGGCATGAACGATTTCTTGTTCGGAAACGGCTACGATATAATTGAGAGCGACCTCGGTGAACGTATACTTCAATGGATGAAACTTCATCCCAGCCATATCGTGATGCCCGCTATCCATATCAAGCGGCAGGAGGTAGGCGAGATGATGGAGCGCGTGTTAGGTACGGAAAAAGGAAACTCAGACCCGACCTATCTGACGCATGCCGTCCGCAAAAATATGCGCGAGAAGTTCCTGACAGCCGATGTCGCTATGACGGGAGCTAACTTTGCAGTCGCTTCGACTGGTGAGATAGTGGTTTGTACCAATGAAGGGAATGCAGATATGGGAACTTCTTTCCCGAATGTCCACATTGCGACGTTCGGAATGGAGAAGATCGTTCCGGATCGGGAGTCGTTAGGTGTCTTTACTCGTCTGCTGGCACGCTCCGGCACGGGGCAGCCGATCACTTCTTATACTTCTCACTATTGTAAGCCGAAAGAAGGGGGAGAGTTTCATATCATTATAGTCGATAATGGGCGGAGCGATATCCTGGCGCGTCCCGATCATATCCGTACTCTGAACTGCATCCGTTGTGGCGAGTGTATGAATACCTGTCCGGTCTATCGTCGTAGCGGTGGCTATTCTTATACCTATTTTATACCCGGACCGATCGGGATCAACTTGGGGATGCTAAAAGATCCGGTGAAATATTCGGACAATGTTTCCGCCTGCTCGCTGTGCCTCTCTTGCTCGAATGTCTGCCCGGTCAAGATTGATCTCGGCGAACAGATTTACCGCTGGCGCCAGGATTTGGATAAGATTGGAAAAGCGAGCACAGAGAAGAAGATTATGTCCGGCGGCATGAAGTTCTTGATGGAACGCCCGAAGCTGTTCAATGCGGCTTTGAAGTTTGCCCCGGTGGCCAATAAGATGCCTCGTTTTATGATCTACAACGCTCTGAATGCATGGGGAAAGGGTCGTGAACTGCCGGTTTTTGCCAAACAGTCGTTCAATGAAATGTGGAAAAGTAACAAGATAAAATAATATGACAATGAGTAGTAAAAACGATATATTATCTGCTATCCGTCGCCACACCGGCAAACGTTACGACATGCCGGAACTGACGCTGGATGCCATCACTTACGAAGATAAAATCACCCAATTTACCGACTCCCTGAAAGCTGCCGGGGGGCAAGCTGTCCTGATGCAGCCTGGCGACGATATCAACGATATCATCCGCCGCCATTTTCCTGATGCAACCCGGATTGCTTCCAATCTGCCCGGTATCACCTGTGCCACCTTCAATCCGGACGACCTCGACGATCCCCGCGAGTTGGACAATACTGACCTTGCCGTCGTGGAGGGCCATTTCGGTGTAGCCGAGAACGGGGCTGTCTGGATTACCCGCGGGGTGAAGCACAAGGCATTGTATTTTATCTCCAACAGCTTGGTCATGCTGATAGATCGTAGTTCGATCGTGAACAACATGCACGAGGCCTATAAGCGAACGGAAAACATGACATACGATTTCGGCGCTTTCATCTCAGGCCCATCCAAAACAGCCGATATCGAACAGGCGCTTGTATTGGGGGCACACGGCCCGGTCGGGGTGCTGGTGGTGTTGAGATAGGGCTCTCCCCAATTGGAGTTAAAACCTGGAAAACAGAATACATTATGAAGAAAATAGCCTTGTTGGTACTTCTGAGTACCTTGTTTTTCTCTTATACAGAGGCACAGGTACATACTACTTTTGAGATGCGTTATATCACATCCGACTCAAAAGCGGACGGAGAAACCGATTTTACCGGAGAGAGCGAATGGATGTCTCTTGACCAGCGGATTGATTTCCTGAACAAATATGCTGCTTTTGCTTCCGGGTTTTATGGTAATCTCGGTCTGGATAAACCTCTTATCGGAGACGGAGATATACGGCAGACGGTCAGACGGATAAAGCCTCAGCCGTTGACGAATGTCCGGCAAACACTCCGGCTCGCCGATTGGCGTGCATATGGTTATCGTGCCGGAAAAGCTGAAGATGTTCAAAATGCCTTTGCCGGATGGACGGTTGTGAACGGGGCGACTGTGAAAGATGGTAGCCTGATTCTGGAAGATTGTGCGGTCGAAAGAAATCTGGACCCCATCCGGTGGCGTTTCCGGTTGCATCTGGATGTAAAGAAAGTGGGCTCCGGATGTACAATTGTTTTTCATAAAGGCGGGAAACCTCTCCTCTCCACTCGCTTGGCGGATAAGGTATTCTCGTTGTCGTCAGGAATGAACAAGGGTAACGGGCATTATGACTCGAGCGTTCCTTTGCATCTGGAAATATACGGTGATTTCACCAACAATCGTTTTTTTGTGACGGTAAACGGCAAATCGGTTGCTTGTCTGATAGGAGAGGCAGATATCCGTGAAATTGACAAGATGGTGATTCGTTCGGAAGGTACAATGGAGATAGACGATATTTCCCTTTTTAACTTTGTTGAGGACCGAACGAATAAACATACTCCTTATTCTTCTGTCTTGCTTATTAACGAGGATTTTAACGATGTATTGCCGATGCTGGGATGGCAATCGCTTGACTATGACGATAGTGCTTGGAAACAGGTCACGCTACCTTCATCTCATGGTGGTTTACGGGAAAAGGAAGAGAGCTATTATCTGCGGAAAAAGATTCACCTTGCCGACTTCGAGCGTGCCGTGCTTAAGTTGGAAACAATAGATCCCGGCGGTGAGGTTTGGATAAACGGGCAGCCTGTAGCCGTGATTAACAATCGGCATCCGTATGATTTGGATGTGACGGAGTATCTGCAACGGAATCAGGAGAATCTCATTGCTGTCCGTGTAAAACCTTATAAGGCGGATCACCGGATGCTGCACTCCCCATCCGATCCGTATATCGGCTGGTTCCTGGGACGTGCGACATTGATCCTGACGAACCGTTGTATGATTAAGGATGTCTTTGCATATACCGGATCGCTTGACGGAGCCGCCCGGCAGGTCAATAGGATACTCTTGCAATACTCCGGTGTCTATGCTTTCGAGGGGAGTGTCGAAGTCAATTACTATCCTTGGTTCCCGGTGGAAGGGGAAAAGGTCGCTACGATGAAGCAGAATATCGAAATCCGCCCGTCTGTCGATAACGAGATCGTATTGGAAATGCCAGTCGATAATCCTGTCTTATGGTCTCCCGAGAGTCCGAACTTGTATCGGGTGGAAGTGATCTTGCGTGACAAGGAAGGCCGTGAGATAGACGACTATATGCTGACGACCGGTATCCGTACTATTTCCCAGAAAGATGGGAATCTGTATGTCAATAATCGGCCTGAAATACTGAAAGGTGCCCAGATACTGGGTTCGAGATATCCGGTCGAAACAATGTCGAAAAACTATAAGTGTGTGTCAGACGAAACAATTGCAAAAGACTTGATGATGATCAAGGAAATGAATGGAAACCTATTGCGTCTGCATGTCCATGCTGAAAAAGACACGACAGACGGTATCAACGATCCCCGTTATGCCGAATATGCGGATCAGTTGGGAGTCTATCTTCTTTGGCAGACTGCCGCTTGGATTAGGGAAGGGGAAGCTTGGAATGTTGATTTTGAAGGTTATCCGAAGTTTATGCGCCAGGTCTGCAACCATCCGTCTATTGTCATGTGGGAGGCAAGTAACCATCCGAACCGTTTCAAACTGCACGACATATCAGATTCGCATGATTTTGTGACAAGGGTTTACAGGACTTTGAGTGCCGTAGACACCAGCCGCCTGATCTCACCGACCTCTTTCTGGCAGCATATGCACTATGGCAATTACGACGGTTCGCTCGACAAGGAGGGTAATCCGATCGTTCCTAATCCTGTTTTGATGGAAAAGTTGATGACTCGCGGGAGTCAGGATGCCTATACTGGCTACGGAGCCAAATGGACGGCTCTCAGAAAAGCTCCCAACAAATGGGCTGCTTCCTGTCTGGCTGCAAACGATAAGGCTTATTTCAACTTCGAACATGAGGAATCTGCCGCACAACCGAATTGGACATTAGCGGAAAAAGAACCGTGGTTTAAGGTCCAATCCTATGAATGGGAATATGAGAAAGGTAGTATCGGCCGCCTTCTCGATGCTTCGGAATGGAGAATCAGCCAGGCATTTCAGGCATTCGCAGCTTGGGAGTCTATGAAGAAACAGATTTTGATCGGCTATGACGGCTTTTCTTGGTGTAGCCTTGAGTCGGGCTCGAATATGTTCACGTATCAGAAGCCGTTGATTGATCCGTTCGGTATTCCCAAACTTGCCTATTATGCCAATCAATCCGTTTTCCAACCGATCTGGGCGGGTAGTAGTAATGTCGATGTTGTATATGGTCCGGCCGATCACATTTCTCCAGTGCTGTTCAACTTAGGACAGCCCAAGACTGTCGACCTCACTATCGAGCTGAAAAATGATAAAGGGAAAAGGATTGACCGGAAAATCTTTAAAAATATACAGGTCGCCGGTGGCAGAACGGTTGTGAACTTGGATGGTTTCCGCTTTAAAACAGTCCCGGACGGATATTATTTCCTTGTATATACGGTAGAAGAACAGAACCCTCCTTATAGGCATAAAGAGTAAAAAAGGAACAGGGTGACGCAGATCTTGTCAATTGGGCGGATTTGCGTTACCCTATATGTCCTGTTGTTACTAATCTACATTTCGCTTATTAAACAACGAAGCGATCCATAGTACCAGAATGGCTCCGACTGTTGCCGTAATCAGGCTGCCGATAATACCGGAAGCCGCAATCCCGAACAATCCGAATACCCAGCCGCCCAATACACCGCCGACTATTCCCAAAATCAGATTGATTATTACTCCGAAGCCACCTCCCCGCATGATTTTACCAGCAAGAAAACCGGCTGCTATACCTATGATAATGTACCATAAAAATCCCATAGCTTTTAAATTTTATGTTGTATTGTATATATAACCGTCCATGAAGGCATGAAGTTTATTACAATAATGGGTCCCTTTTTCAAAACACCGGTGTTTTGCTTACAAAACATATATGTTTTGAATACGAAACACCGATGTTTTGAGACTGCTGTCCGAATCTATTTTATGAAGTAGGTGATAGTATTGGAAAAAGGATTATCTTTGCGGTATAATTATATAAGTACTCCGATGAAAATATCCAATTAAGCCGGTTTCTGCATATCGTAAATATCTACTGATGTAATTGCCAATTGTTCATTTTCGATTGCCGATTCTTTACTCCGGCCTTATCCTGTGTCGCCCTTCGGCACGTTTGTGATTATCCTTTTTAGTTTGTAATTTTTAATCCAAAGAAAACTATGTGCATATCCGTACATCAGCTATGCTATGTTCATGCCGACAAAGAACCACTTTTTCAGGACATAAACCTAACAGTCAATAAAGGACAGCGTCTTGCGCTGGTCGGCAATAACGGTACGGGCAAATCGACCTTGCTGCGTATCATTGAGGGAAGCCTGCAACCTTCGTCGGGAGAGATTATCTGTTCTTCACGCCCTTATTACATTCCGCAACATTTCGGACAGTTCGATCGCCTGACAGTGGCGGAAGCCTTGAGGGTGGACAACCGGATAAAGGCACTTCATGCAATTCTTGAAGGTGACACTTCGGTAGAAAACTTTATCTCCCTGAATGATGATTGGAATGTGGAGGAGCGTTGCCTTTCGGCACTTGCCTTTTGGGATTTGGGACATCTGCAACTGTCCCGGCCGATGCATTCGTTGAGTGGAGGGGAAAAGACAAAGGTATTCCTTTCCGGTATTCTTGTACATGCGCCGGAAATTATTCTGATGGACGAGCCGACGAATCATCTGGATGTTGCCAGCCGTGAAAAACTGTATGAGATGGTTAAGAACGGCCGTTCGACCATGCTGATTGTCAGCCATGACCGGACGTTGCTGAATCTGTTACCCTGTATTTGTGAACTTGAGAGAAATGCCATCACTCTTTATGGAGGTAATTTTGATTTCTACAAGGAACAGAAAGAATTGGCGTTGACAGCTTTGCAAAACCGGTTGGGAGAGAAGAAAAAGGAGTTACGACAAGCCTGTAAACTTGCCCGCGAAGTAATGGAACGGAAAAATAAGATGAATGCCCGCAGCGAAAAGTATGCTTTCAAAAAAGGTATTTCGCGTATGGCCGTAAATACATTGAAAGATAAAGCCGAGAAAAGCACAGTTCGGTTGGGGGATACCCATGAAGAAAAAATGGTATCCCTGCAAGACTCGATTACCGACCTTCAGAATGCGATGCCCGGTTTGCGAGGACTTCAGACGGACTTTAATTCTTCCAACCTGCATATCGGTAAAATTCTGATAGTGGCGGAACAGATCAATTTTGGTTATATTTCCTCCAGCTTATGGCAGTTTCCGATGGATATTCAGGTCAGGAGTGGTGACCGTATTCATATTTCCGGTAATAACGGGAGCGGGAAAACAACTCTGGTCAAACTGTTGTTAGGCGAATTGGAACCGACTGTCGGAACGATTATGCGGACCGGTTTCAGTTATCTATACATCGATCAGGAATGCTCCGTAATCGATCCCCGGCTGACTGTATTCGAACAGACGGAGCGTTTTAATACCGGAAATTGGGCGGAACACGAACTGAAATCCATTCTTAATCGTTATTTGTTCCCTTATGACACATGGGATAAGGGCTGTGCCTGCCTGAGTGGAGGCGAGAAGATCCGTTTGTTGTTCTGTTGTCTTATGATTGGGAATAATGCGCCGGATGTATTTATTTTAGACGAACCTACGAACAATCTGGACATACAAAGTGTTGAAATAATAACAGCGGCTATAAAGAGTTATAGAGGAACGGTGTTGTTGATCTCGCACGATCATTATTTTGTGAAAGAAATAAAAATAAACCGTTCCATTAAACTTTTCGATACCGGTTCTGTTATTAAGATATAGTGTTTTTCATGGTATTAGAATTAAGTTAGATTAGGTTATCCGTCCAGTTCGCGAGAATAGGACGGTTTTTTTATTTCCCCCCCTCATAGTCTTTAGGGCTTGTATTTCGAATCGGTCAGGATAGCCTGGCTATCGTTGTTTTGCATCAAGGCTTCCGGAGTCGAATTCGTTTCCTGCATATATTTGTCGATGATTTGCCAGCCGAGCCAACTGCCGAGATTTCCGGGAGCATCGCTTGCCAGGAATGTGCTGGGGACGTTATCGAAATATTTACCTGTTGTCATCTGGTCTGGCGTATAAAGATGCTTGCGTTCTATGATAGCCTTCCACAGGTTGGATTCATTCTCTTTGCACCAGTTATAGGAAGTTTCCGTGTAGCCCATGAGTACTTCAGGCTTCAGTTCAGGAAATGCTTGATGGATCAGATATTTTATTTTGCCTTCATAGATCATCCGGTCGAGCAGTACGTTTTCTTTTCCTTCAAACGGATACTCGGACATCAGCCAACCGGCAAGGTAATCGGGGACGATATGCTCAGGTGTCATTAACCGGCGCTGGAAATCATAGAAGAAATCCTGGTATAACGGATATTCCTCGCCTAAATATTTATCTATCGAGATGGACAACAGGCTGTCGCCGACCAGTACATTTTGGTTGAAGCCGGAAACATGCATATAGATGGCCGGAATCTGCATCGAAGGAAAACAGGCCTTCAACCATGTGAAACCGTTGCCGAGAGCTTGCTCGATCTGGGAAACATTGTCATAATGACGGACAGCATCGGTATATAACCCCTTCAAAGTCGGTTCGGAATAGTAGTTGACCAATTTGTCGAAGAAACCGGGCATTGCCGGAGATTTCATGTTCAGGATGCCTTTTCCCAATATGTCGAGCATTTGTGGGTATTCGCGTACAAGCCCGGCTTGCAGGGCGGAGTCGTTCGTATCGACCAACTTCAAAAGCTCCTTGTCGAAACGGTTGATCTTGACTGGAGCGGCCGAAGTGACAGCTGCCGGGATATGGGAATTCTGTCCGTTACAACTGAAAAGGTAAAATGACAGAGAGAATATCAGCAATAATTTCGCTTTCATAGGAATATCATTAATAAATTATACGCACCATCATACCGGTTCATTTTTATAAAAACGAATGTCTTCCGGTTATATTGTGCAATCCATTCTTATTATTATCTTTGCACCCCTTTTTATCTGGCAATATGCAATTCACGAACAAACAAATTCTGCAAATAACATTCCCTGTTCTGATGAGCCTTCTGATGGAGCACATGATCGGGCTGACCGATACGGCCTATTTGGGGCGGGTAGGGGAAGTCGAGTTGGGAGCTTCAGCATTGGCGGGAGTCTATTATCTTGTGATTTATATGCTTGGCTTCGGTTTCAGTATCGGTGCGCAGGTATTAATAGCCCGGCGAAACGGTGCACAGGAATATAAACGGATCGGGCCGGTCTTTCTGCAGGGGACATTTTTCCTGTTGTTGCTTGCAGCGTTGTTGTTTACGGCTTCGCATCTGTATTCGCCTTTCTTCCTACGCAAACTGATTGGTTCTGATGATGTCTACCAGGCTACGATGAAGTATGTGGACTGGCGTGTCTATGGCTTTTTCTTCTCTTTTGTGGCCGTTATGTTCAGAGCTTTTTATGTTGGTATTACAAAGACAAAAATCCTGACCGTAAACTCGGTTGTGATGGTGTTGACCAATGTAATGCTGAACTATGTCCTGATATTCGGAAAGTTCGGATTACCGGCATTGGGAATTGCCGGAGCGGCGATCGCTTCATCGATTTCGGAGGCTGTTTCGGTGCTGTTCTTCATTCTCTATACGTGGAAGAAAGTCGATTATGGAAAATACGGGCTGTTTGAGTATTCGGGTATAGATTTCCGGATGTTGAAGCAAATATTGAGTGTTTCTATCTGGATTATGATTCAGCATGGGATTGCTTTTTTAGGCTGGTTTGTGTTTTTTGTCGTGATGGAGCATCAGGGAGAGCGGCCGCTAGCGATTACGAATGTGGTGCGAAGTATTTCTTCGTTCCTGTTTATGTTTGTCAATGCCTTTGCTTCGACTTCCAGTTCTCTGGTCAGCAATCTGATTGGTGCCGGAAAGCCGGAACAGGTGATGGGCTTGTGCGGACGTATGATACGGATTTGCTATTATTTCGTTTTGCCGCTCGGTATTCTGATCGCCCTGTTTCCGGAACTGGTATTGCGCATCTACACGGATAATCCGGATCTGATTGCCAGTTCTGTGTCGTCGCTTTGGGTGATGCTTTCCTCTTATCTGATTGCGGTACCTGCTTTTATTTTCTTCTTCAGCGTGTCGGGAACGGGCAATACGCAGACGGCATTGCTGATTGATATGGTAAGCATCTTTGTCTATGTTTTCTATGCACTTTGGGTCGGTATTCGGATACATGCGGATGTGGCGGTCTGCTGGACAACGGAGCATGTCTACGATTTGATGATCCTGTCCGCTTTCTTCTATCTCTGGAAAGGAAACTGGCGGAATAAAAAGTTGTGACCGGTGATCCGGAAACTATCGTTTTATCAATACGGTGAGCCGTAGGGAAAGATCGAAAAAGACCATCTTCGCATTCACATTTTGTGTCACATGCCGTTCCGCTTTTGCCAACTCGTCCATGATGTCGATCACATTCCGTTCATTGATGAAAGGAGCGAACTTTACGGCAAAGCCGGCTTCGTCCATATTCATATAATTGAGTTCCGGCGATTGGAACCGGTACATGAAGTTCTCACGTATCAGGTGCTGGCAATAAGAAAGAAAGTTCTTCTGCCGTTCACGCCCGATACCCGCCAACATGTCTGCCATGTCTTTCATGCCTCTGACATTACGCGCCCAGGAATTGCGCATCATGCCTTTGAACTGTTCCAAGTAGAACTTGTTCTCCTCTCCCAGGCTGATTGCCTCGACTGCTTTCAGATAACTGCCGTTTGCTAGATGGGCGACATGCTTGGCATCTTCGGGAGTCAAGTTGAACCGGGAAATCATGGAAGAAGCGATATCTTCCGGATGAATTCCCCGCACGTTGATACGTTGTGCACGGGACAGGATCGTTCCTAAAACCAGGTCGGGAAGTTCCGATACCATCAGGATCACCGTGTTCCGGGGAGGTTCCTCGATAATCTTCAGGAGTTTGTTGGCACAGGTCTGATGGAGTTTTTCCGGAAGCCATACCAACAGGATGCGATAAGTCGCTTCGTATATCTTGAGGCTTAGTTTCCGGATAATCTCGTCGCTCTCTTTCGAATAAATTAGGGCCTGTGAGTTACCGGCATCGATATGATCCAGCCAGCCGTCTATGTCGAAATAGGGGCGATCTTTCAGGAAATCTCTCCATTCGGTGAGGTAATCGTCGCAGACTTCTTTTTTTTTCTCTTTCTTGGATACAATCGGGAACACGAAATGAAGGTCCGGATGGGCCAACTCGTTATACTTCAAGCATGACGGACAATGCCCGCATGAATCTGTTTCCGTCCGGTTCGTGCAGTTCAGATAACGCGCGTAGGCCAGTGCCAGAGGAAAAGCGCCTGCACCACCCTGTTCCGTGAATAGCTGGGCGTGCGGGACGACACCTGTCTGTGCCGAATGTATAAGTCGTTTTTTTATTTCTTCCTGACCGATAATATCCTTGAAGTACATGTTGCTCCTTATTGAGTTGATAGAGCAAAGGTACGAATAATCGGGGAAATAAGAAACCTCATCTTAATGTGCGATCTGTATTTTCTCTTTGATGCATTTACCGATAAAAAGCACAAGTAAAAAAGGATATAACGCCAAATCCATGGCGATAAACAGTATGTATTTCATCTTCGTAACATTTATTATTTCGTCGATAAGACTAAGATGCTTGGAAAAACCCCTATCCGATAACAAACTTTTTTTTCATTTTGTTGTATGGTTTCTGGCGTATTGCTTACTTCTATTGCCTGATCAATAAAAGCGGGCATGGCGGTTTGTTTTTGAGATATTGACAAAATGTAATATTTTTCTTGTGTGTATTTCTAATATAATGGTTTTTGAATAAATTTTAATTATCTTATTTCGGTATTTGATTTCAAAATGATAGTTGTTATCTTTGCGCCGTAAAAAGGAAAATCACATAAATACGGATTGTATTATGAATGTATGCAAAAATGACGCTTCTATTCTGATTATATATACGGGAGGTACTATCGGAATGATAGAAAATCCTGAAACAGGCTCTTTGGAGGCTTTTAACTTCGAACATTTGGAGGAACATGTTCCCGAACTAAAAAATCTCGGATATAAAATCTCGTCTATTCAATTCGACCCGCCGATGGATTCATCGGAGATGGGACCGGATTCATGGATGAAGATCGTGCATGTCATTGCGGAACATTATCATGATTACGATGGCTTTGTCGTTCTGCATGGGACCGATACGATGGCCTTTACCGCTTCCGCTTTGAGCTTTATGCTGGAAAATCTGAGTAAGCCGGTGATCCTGACCGGTTCACAGCTTCCGATCGGTATGCTTCGTACGGATGGAAAGGAAAACCTGATTACGGCGATAGAGATTGCCGCTGCCCGTGAAAATGATATGCCGCTGGTTCCTGAAGTTTGTATTTTCTTTGAGAACGACCTGCTGCGCGGAAACCGTACCAGCAAGACGAATGCGGATAATTTCAATGCGTTCCGTTCCTATAATTATCCTCCGTTGGCACATGCCGGTATTTCGATTAAGTATGATGTCTCCCAGATTTACCATCCGGTATCCCGGAAACCGCTGAAACCGCATTACCTATTGGATCGGAATATTGCTATCTTGAAAATATTTCCCGGAATTTCTCCGCAGGTTGTGGAAAGCATTTTGAATATCCCCGGTCTGAAAGGCGTCGTGATGGAAACATTCGGTAGCGGGAATGCGCCCGGATATGACTGGCTGCTGGAGATGTTGAAGGAGGCGGTCGAACGGGGGATTGTCATTGTCAATGTTACCCAATGTCTTGCCGGAAGTGTGGAAATGCACCGCTATGAAACCGGGCGAAAACTGTTGCAGGCCGGTGTGGTGAGCGGTTACGACAGCACGACCGAATGTGCTGTTGCCAAGTTGATGTTCCTGTTCGGGCATGGCATGGCACCGGATGAAGTAAAGGAGCATCTGAATTGTTCGCTGATCGGGGAGATTACGATTGCTTGAAACTGTAGTTTCTTCGGCATGAAAACATCGTTTCATAGGCATGGAAATATAGTTTCGTGCTCATGAAACGATGTTTTCGTGCTTTTAATACACCTCTTTTGCCACCTTATAGACGCTATCCGATGCCATCATCGTATAGAAATGCAAGCTCGGAACGCCGTGTGCAATCAAGTCTTTGCATTGCTGGATACACCATTCGACACCGACGGCTTTCGCTTCATCGTCCGTTTTGCATTTACGAAGTTCCGTTGCAAACGGTTCGGGAATATCCGAACGGAATATCTTAGGCAGCACGGTGAGCTGGTTCTTGAATACGATCGGCTTGATACCCGGAATGATGGGGACCGTAATGCCTTCCGCCCGGCATCGGTCTACGAATGCGTAATATTTTTCATTGTCGAAAAACATCTGTGTCACCAAGTAGTCCGCCCCGTTCTTTACTTTCTCTTTCAGATAGAAAATATCCGATTCCATATTGGGGGCTTCTTCATGCTTTTCCGGATAGCAAGCCATTCCGTAAGAGAACGGGGTTTCATTGGCTTCGAAAGCAGATCCGTCGATGGCGATTCCTTTGTTGAAGTCGTTCACCTGCTGCTGGAGGTCGGTTGCATGTTCGTGGTATATGTCCGTTTTTTGTCCGGCTTCCAGTGTTTTTACATCTCCACGGAGCAACAACAGGTCATAAACACCTAAAAAGTTCAGGTCGATCAGTGCATATTCCGTTTCATCTTTTGTAAATCCCTTGCATATAATATGAGGAACAGCCGTTATGCCATATTTATTCTGGATAGCCGAAGCGATGGCGACCGATCCGGGACGTTTGCGGATGTTGACTTTCTGAAAGCTACCATCCGGCAAAGTCTTGTAGATATATTCGCTGTGATGGGATGTTATATTAATGTATTTAGGATCGAACTCGATCAGTTTGTCTATGACATTATATACTTTCTGTATGCTGTTTCCTTTCAACGGAGGAAGTATTTCAAATGAGAAAGCAGTACTCTTGCTGCTGTTGATCAGATCGATTACTTTCATGTTATTTATTTATTTGGGTGGACAAATGTACATAAAAAACAGTTATGTTTGTCTGCCCAATATGTTGATTGTTTATGTTGTTTGAATTTTCCACGTGTCGATATTCCGTGTTTCGTTGCTGAAATTGACGCCTATCCTGAACAGCGTTCTTGTATCGGATGCGAAAGGTAAAGCGTACTGCTTGTCTTCGATCTGTTGCAAAGCCTCTTCTGCCGTACCATTCAATTTGAACTCCATAATATAGATATATCGGTCGGTTTGCAGCACCAGATCGATGCGTCCGCGCGAAGTATGGTATTCTGTTTTTACATAGAACCCAACCAGTTTGAAGACGATGAACAAGACGTTCTGATAGTGTACTTCCAGATTGCGAATCAATTCGTAGGGAGTGTCAGCAAAGAAACTTTGCAGGCGGGTGAAGAAAGCCTCCGCATCACCCATCCGGATTTCTTTGATGAACTTTTGTATCTCGAAAGTGGAGTCAACGGCGGTTATGGAGGAGTAGTAGGGAAGTAGATACCGGACGAATCCTTCCTCTACCTCTTGGTTGGGAAAACCTAATGTATAGATTTGGAACTCCGGATCATACTCTTTAATCGTCAGATAGCCGCTTTGGTAAATGACCGGAATGGGATTGCGCGAGACGATGTCGATGCTGTTCAGCACATCCGCATTTGTTTGTGTATGCGCCATATCATATAGATTGTAATCCGTCCTTTTGAGCAGTTCGACTAAATAGGAGGGTGTGCCTGTTTCGAACCAATAGTCGCTGAGCTTTTTCTTGGCAAATGTGTTCAACAGGCTGAACGGATTATACATACCGATTGAATTTTCAACGAAATGATAGCCATCATACCGTTTTTTCAATTCAAGGCACATCTCCTCATAGCTGATCTTTTGCCGGGACGCCAACCCTTGTAGTTCTTTTTCGAGATAAGTATGGATCTCTTCCTCCGTAATGCCACATATCTCGACATACCGGTCGTCCATCGAAATGTCCATCAGGTTGTTCAGATCGCTGAACACGCTCACCTTCCCGAACTTCGTCACGCCTGTCAGCAGTGCGAATTTGATACAACCGTCCATCGTCTTCAGAACGCCGTAGAAAGGCTTCAGCATATTTCTCAGTTCCGTTTGCATCGCTTCGTCGTGCAGGTTCTGTAGCAAAGGTTTGTCATACTCGTCCACCAAGATGACCACGCGCTGCCCTGTCTTTTCACAGGCCCGCTGGATGATGCCTGCGAAACGCAAGGCGAGGCTCCGTTCGGCCGGATCTGCCCCGTACAGGTTTTCCCAGGCGACTAAGTTGCGGTTCAATATATCCTCCAAGTCCTTTTGTGAGCTATATTGCGAGATGTTCAGGTCCAGATGCAAGATCGGGTATTTCACCCAATCTTTTTCCAACCGTTCCATCGCCAACCCCTCGAACAGCTCTTTTTTACCTTGAAAATAGGCTTCTAAAGTTGAAATTAGCAATGACTTGCCAAAACGCCGTGGACGGCTTAGGAAGTAATAGCTTCCCGTCTTCGCCAATCGGTAAACCAATGCCGTCTTATCTATGTAAAGATATCCCTCTTTGCGTATCTTTTCGAAATTCTGTATGCCTATCGGATAAAGTGTTTCCATCATGTCTTTTTGTTGCTTCTTCACAAAGATACGATATAATCTGCAATTTGCATCTATCGTTCCTGTTATTTTTGCCGTTTTTGAAGGGGTAAATGAGTGTTAAAATAGACAATATCTCCCTTTAAAATACGATTTTGGGTTAAAATCTTGATTGATAGTGAGGTGTAGGAATCTTATGTCTGTTAAAAAATATTACCCTTGCGTGTAATTTGAATTAAATGGGGTATAAAATCGAATTAGATGCAGTAGTAGTTTCGATTTGGACCAATGGGGTTTGAAGCAAGGTGTACAATAAGAGTGTAGCCGAATTTCTCTGTACGCATTGCGACAATTAGCGGGATTATTTTCCTGTGAGGATTAAATGAGTAACGGTTGCCGTTTTTCATTTTTTATTAATACCTTTGCCTGTCAATAATCTAATTACGATAAGATATGGAAAATATTAATTGGTCTGATCTGTCATTCGGTTATATGAAGACAGACTATAATGTACGGTGTTACTATCGGGATGGTAAATGGGGCGAACTCGAAGTAAGTTCTTCCGAGATCATCAATATTCATATGGCTGCCACATGTTTGCATTATGGACAGGAGTCGTTTGAAGGATTGAAGGCGTTCAAAGGGAAAGACGGCAAGATCCGTGTGTTCCGTATGGATGAGAACGGCAAACGCATGCAATCTTCCAGTCGCGGTATCAAAATGGCCGAGTTGCCCGTTGAGAAGTTTGAGGAGGCTATCCGTAAGGTCGTAAAACTGAACGAACGTTTTGTTCCCCCTTATGAAAGCGGGGCTGCTTTATATATCCGTCCGTTGATGATCGGTTTGGGTGCCCAGGTGGGTGTGAAGCCGGCTCCCGAATATATGTTCATGGTGTTTGTGACGCCGGTGGGACCGTATTTCAAGGGTGGTTTCAAACCCTCCAAAGTATGTATCATGCGCGATTACGACCGTGCTGCTCCTCAAGGAACCGGTACGATCAAAGTCGGCGGTAACTATGCCGCCAGCCTCGTTGCAGGCGAAAAGGCTCATGAGCTGGGCTACGCCGCTGTATTGTATCTGGACCCGAAAGAAAAGAAATATCTGGACGAATGCGGTCCGGCCAACTTCTTCGGAATCCGTGGCAACAGCTACATCACTCCGCAGTCTCACTCTATCCTGCCTTCCATCACGAACAAAAGTTTGCAGCAGTTGGCAACCGATATGGGCTTGACAGTGGAACGCCGTCCGGTTCCGGTAGAAGAAATCGCTACGTTCGATGAAGCAGCCGAATGCGGAACAGCCGCGGTTATCGCTCCGATTTCACAGATCGACGACTTGGACATCAATAAGTCTTATGTGATTGCGAAAGACGGCAAGCCGGGTCCTGTTTGCGAAAAACTATACAATAAACTGCGTGCTATCCAGTATGGGGATGAGCCGGATGTGTATAATTGGGTGACGGTGATTGAATAATTGATAATTGACAATTGACAATTTGTGTTTTGTGGTGAAAATTGCAAACTCTGTATTGCAATTTGAGAAAGATTATCTATATTTGCCCCGCTAAACAAATGGATAAGCGACCGCAAATTGTCAATTGTCCATTGTTAATTGTCAATTGAATAGAAGGTGGATTCATTCTTTAAAACACATAAATACCTGGTAGAACACTTGTATTCGCCGGTTCGCAGAGGACTGATGGATGAGATCGACTGGAATGACCGGCTGATCGGCATTAAGGGTTCTCGCGGAGTGGGAAAGACGACTTTTCTGCTGGATTATGCCCGCGAGCATTTTGGCGCGGATAATAAGGAGTGTCTTTACATAAATCTGAATCATTTTTATTTTACGGAACGTACGTTGGTCGATTTTGCTTCTGAGTTCAGGGCAAAAGGGGGAAAAGTGCTGCTGATCGACCAAGTGTTCAAATATTCGGGATGGTCGAAAGAACTCCGTTATTGTTACGATAACTTCACCGACTTGAAGATCATTTTTTCCGGTTCTTCCGTCATGCGGTTGAAAGAGGAAAATCCCGACCTGTCAGGCAAGGTGGTTTCGTATAACCTACGAGGTTTTTCATTCCGGGAATTTTTTAATCTGATGTCCGGGAACAGTTTTCCGGCTTATACATTTGAAGAAATATTGGTGGGCCATCAGGAGATTGCGAAAGGCATCTGCTCGGTGGGAAAACCGATGGCATACTTCCAGGACTATCTGCATCATGGTTTCTATCCGTTCTTCCTGGAGAAACGCAATTTCTCGGAGAATTTGCTAAAGACCATGAATATGATGCTTGAGGTAGATGTGTTATACATAAAACAAATCGAACAAAGCTATCTGCCGAAACTGCGTAAGCTGCTTTATCTGTTGGCGACAAGCGCTCCTTGTACGCCCAATGTAAGCCAGTTGAGCAAGGATATCGAGACTTCGCGGGCAACCGTGATGAACTATATCAAATATTTGGCCGATGCCCGTTTGATGAATATGCTTTATCCGGTAGGAGAGTCGTTTCCCAAGAAGCCGTCTAAAGTGTATATGTACAATTCCAATCTGATGTATCCCATCCGGCCGATGGAAGTGAATATGCAGTCTGTCCGCGAATCGTTCTTTTATAACCAGCTTCTGAAGGACAATAGATTGAACGAGGGCGGGAAGAACGCGCATTTCTTGGTCAATGGAATGTATAATTTCAGGATTGAAGAAAGTATGAAGGTGAAGAATAATCCTGATCTGTATTATGCAATCGATAAGGTCGAAGTAGGAGAGGGCAACATGATCCCGCTTTGGCTTTTCGGCTTTTTATATTGAAATTTTTTTAAATACTAATAGTAAGAGTCTATGACAAAACAGAAGAAATTTTTAACCTGTGATGGTAACCAGGCTGCTGCACATATCTCCTATATGTTCAGTGAAGTTGCTGCGATTTACCCCATCACTCCGTCATCTACAATGGCAGAATATGTAGATGAATGGGCTGCTGCCGGACGTAAGAATATTTTCGGCGAAACTGTAATGGTGCAGGAAATGCAATCTGAAGGTGGTGCTGCCGGTGCAGTTCACGGTTCGTTGCAGGCTGGTGCACTGACTACGACTTATACGGCTTCTCAGGGTTTGTTGCTGATGATCCCGAACATGTACAAGATCGCAGGTGAATTGCTGCCTTGCGTATTCCATGTATCTGCTCGTACATTGGCTTCTCATGCACTGTGTATCTTCGGTGACCATCAGGACGTAATGTCTGCCCGTCAGACAGGTTTCGCCATGTTGGCCGAAGGTTCCGTACAGGAAGTGATGGATTTGGCAGGTGTTGCACACTTGGCTACAATCAAATCCCGCGTTCCGTTTATGAACTTCTTCGACGGTTTCCGTACATCTCACGAAATCCAGAAGATTGAAGCATTGGAAAATGAAGATCTGGCTCCGCTGATCGACCAGAAGGCTCTGGCTGAATTCCGCGCACGTGCCTTGAACCCGAAAACTCCGGTTGCACGCGGTATGGCTGAAAACCCTGACCACTTCTTCCAACACAGAGAATCAAGCAACTCTTACTATGATGCAGTTCCTGCTATCGTAGAAGAATATATGAACGAAATCTCCAAGATCACAGGCCGTAAATACGGTTTGTTCGATTACTACGGAGCTGAAGATGCAGAACGCGTAATCATTGCGATGGGTTCTGTTACGGAAGCTGCACGCGAAGCTATCGACTACCTGACAGCTAAGGGTGAAAAAGTAGGTTTGGTTTCCGTTCACTTGTATCGTCCGTTCTCGGCTAAACACTTCTTGGCAGCTGTTCCTAAGACTGCTAAACGTATTGCTGTTTTGGACCGTACAAAAGAACCGGGTGCAGTAGGCGAACCTCTGTATCTGGATGTAAAAGACTGTTTCTATGGCCAGGAAGATGCTCCGGTTATCGTAGGCGGCCGTTATGGTTTGGGTTCTAAGGATACGACTCCTGCCCAGATCCTTTCCGTATATGAAAACCTGGCACTGCCGATGCCGAAGAACCAGTTCACGATCGGTATCGTAGATGACGTAACATTCACCTCCCTGCCTCAGAAAGAAGAGATCGCATTGGGTGGCGAAGGTATGTTCGAAGCTAAGTTCTACGGTTTGGGTGCAGACGGTACTGTCGGTGCCAACAAGAACTCTGTTAAGATCATCGGTGACAATACAAATAAATATTGCCAGGCTTATTTCTCTTACGACTCTAAGAAATCGGGTGGTTTCACTTGTTCTCACCTGCGTTTCGGTGATCATCCGATCCGTTCTACCTATTTGGTAAACACACCGAATTTCGTAGCTTGCCACGTTCAGGCTTACCTGCGTATGTACGATGTGACTCGCGGTTTGCGTGAGAACGGTACATTCTTGCTGAACACTGTATGGAATGGTGAAGAGCTGGCAAAACATTTGCCTAACCGCGTAAAACGTTATTTTGCTCAGAAAAATATTACAGTTTATTATATCAACGCTACACAGATCGCATTGGAAATTGGTTTGGGTAACCGTACCAATACAATCTTGCAGTCTGCATTCTTCCGTATCACAGGCGTAATTCCTGTTGATCTGGCTATCGAACAGATGAAGAAATTCATCGTGAAGTCTTATGGCAAGAAGGGTGAAGATGTTGTAAACAAAAACTATGCAGCTGTTGACCGTGGTGGCGAATACAACCAGTTGACTGTTGATCCTGCATGGGCTAACCTGCCGGATGATGAAGAGGTTGTAAACAACGATCCTGCATTCATCAACGAAGTGGTTCGTCCTATCAATGCACAGGATGGCGATCTGTTGAAGGTTTCTGCTTTCAAGGGTATCGAAGACGGTACATGGCATCAGGGTACTGCAAAATATGAAAAACGTGGTGTTGCTGCATTTGTTCCGGTTTGGAATGAAGCAAACTGTATCCAGTGTAACCAGTGTGCTTATGTTTGTCCTCACGCTTCTATCCGTCCGTTCGTTCTGAATGATGAAGAACAGAAGGGTGCAAACTTCCCGATGTTGGATGTGAAAGCTCCGGCTACAATGAAGGGTATGAAGTTCCGTATGCAGGTTGATGTTCTCGACTGTCTGGGTTGCGGTAACTGTGCCGATATCTGTCCGGGATTCAAGGGCAACAAGGCGTTGTCTATGGCTCCGCTGGAAGGTCAGTTGGCTGAAGCTGACAACTGGACGTACTGTGTGGCTAACGTAAGCTCTAAGCAGAGTTTGGTAGACATCAAGTCTAATGTGAAGAATTCTCAGTTCGCAACTCCGTTGTTCGAGTTCTCCGGCGCTTGCTCCGGTTGTGGTGAAACTCCGTACGTAAAACTGATTTCCCAGTTGTTCGGTGATCGTGAAATGGTCGCTAACGCTACGGGATGTTCTTCCATCTATTCAGGTTCTGTTCCTTCTACTCCGTATACGACGAACGAAAAGGGCGAAGGTCCTGCATGGGCTAACTCTTTGTTCGAAGACTTCTGTGAATTCGGTCTGGGTATGGAACTGGCTAACGAAAAGATGCGTGCACGTATCCAGGCGGCTATGGAAGCTGCTGTCGCTTCTGAAGAATGTCCGGCTGAATACAAAGAAGTGTTCACTGCATGGATCGAAAATCAGAACGATGCCGATAAGACGAAAGAACTGGCTGCACAGATCACTCCGATGGTTGAAGCTGCCAAGGATAAATGTCCGAATTGCGCTACTATTGCCGAATTGAGCCACTTCCTGGTAAAACGTTCACAGTGGATTATCGGCGGTGACGGTGCTTCTTACGATATCGGTTATGGTGGTTTGGATCACGTGATCGCTTCCGGTAAGAATGTGAATATCCTGGTTCTGGATACTGAAGTGTATTCAAATACAGGCGGTCAGTCTTCAAAGGCTACTCCGGTCGGCGCAATCGCCAAGTTTGCCGCAGCCGGTAAGAGAGTCCGCAAGAAAGACTTGGGTCTGATGGCTACAACTTACGGTTATGTTTATGTTGCTCAGATCGCTATGGGTGCTGATCAGGCTCAGACCTTGAAGGCTATCCGCGAAGCTGAAGCTTATGACGGTCCTTCTTTGATTATCGCTTATGCTCCTTGTATCAACCACGGTTTGAAGAAGGGTATGGGTAAATCTCAGGCTGAAGAAAAGGAAGCTGTTGCATGTGGTTACTGGCACTTGTGGCGCTACAATCCTGCTCTGGAAGCTGAAGGCAAGAACCCGTTCACATTGGATTCCAAAGAACCGGATTGGAGTAAGTTCCAAGACTTCCTGAAAGGTGAAGTTCGTTTCGCATCTGTTGCAAAACAGTATCCGGCTGAAGCTGCTGAGTTGTTTGCTGCCGCAGAAGAAAACGCTAAGTGGCGTCTGCGTAGCTACAAACGTATGGCTGCTGAAAACTGGAGCGTAGAAGAATAATTTGATTATGATCATCTAAGGGTGGAAATCCTTTTTTCATCCGAATAAAATAGAAAGCGGAGTCTCACCATGAGATTCCGCTTTTTTATTATTCCAATAAAGACCGGTAAAAGGCTTTTGTAATATGAAATTCATGTCCTTCTGGTTCTTCGGCAGAACAAAATGGAATATTTCTGTGTTTAATTAACGTATATAGTAAAGATAAAAATATGAATGTAACATATGAAGATGTCCGCAATTCCGAAGAGATCCGGACTTATATCAAACAAGCGGACGAGTCGTTGAAAGCAATCGGCTACACGGAGCATAGCTTTGCCCATTGCACGAAGGTTGCGAAAGTAGCAGGGGATTTATTGGAAAAGTTAGGATATGATGCGCATGAGGTGGAATTGGCTCGTATCGCCGGTTTCATGCACGATATAGGCAATGTGGTGAATCGCATCGACCACGCTCAAAGCGGAGCTATGATGGCTTTCCGTATTCTGGATAAGATGGGGATGCCGCCCGAAGATGTGGCGACCGTCATTACCGCTATCGGGAATCATGATGAACAGACGGCCGCTGCCGTAAATGCTGTTGCGGCTGCTTTGATAATCGCAGATAAGACGGATGTGCGTCGCAGCCGTGTCCGTAACCGTTCCACGATTAATTTCGATATCCATGACCGGGTAAATTATGCAGCCGAAAAATCGGATGTTATATTGGAGCCGGATTCGAAAACGATCACTCTCGATTTGAAGATCAATACCGAAATCTGTGCTGTGATGGACTATTTCGAGATTTTTACCGGACGGATGCTACTTTGTAGGAAAGCGGCGGAATTTCTTGGCCTGCAATTCAAGCTGGATATTAATGATGTCTATTTATTGTAATATCATCCCGGTATAATCGGGTCGGATCGGCTTTGTTTGAATGATCCGAAGCAGATTGTATTGGCTCTAAAGAAAAGTGGAGTTTTCAAAGAAGGCTTAACTGGCCGGGCGTAAAGCGGAACTGTTGTCCGAAACCGTCGGCCGGTTAAGCCTTGTTTTTGGTTGCTTTTCTTTTAAGGGAAAAGTAATTGTGATTTCATTTCCGGGAATTGTGCCTGATGCCAATAAGGGTAAACCGGAGTAACGCGGCTGGCTTCATCCAGCCGTTTCACCTGTTCCGGTGTCAGATTCCAGCCGACTGCCTCCAGGTTTTGTTTTAACTGTTCCTCCGTGCGGGCACCGATGATCAGGCTGGAAACAGTCGGACGTTGCAGCAGCCAGTTCAAAGCACATTGTGCAACCGTACGGCCGGTCTCTTCGGCAATTTCATCCAGCACTTCCATGATATCGTATAACCGTTCATAGGATGTCGCTTCGTCGGGAATCGGACTTCCGCCGCGGGCTACACGGCCGTCGGACGGAATCGGGTTATTACGGCGATATTTGCCACCCAGGCGACCGGCTGACAATGGGCTCCAGATGATTGTCCCTACTTTTTGGTCGATGCCGAGCGGCATCAGCTCCCATTCGAACTCACGGTTCAGAAGTGAATAATAAACCTGCTGAGCTACGTAACGGCTCCATCCGTGACGTTCGGAAACAGAAAGCGACTTCATCAAATGCCAGCCGGAGAAGTTGGAGCAAGCGATATAACGGATCTTTCCGGCAGTGATCAGATCGTCAAGGGCACGAAGCGTCTCTTCCACCGGTGTGTTGGCATCGAAACCATGCATGTGGTAAATGTCGATATGATCGGTGTTCAGCCGTTTCAGGCTGGCCTCGCAAGCCTCTATCAGATGGAAGCGGGAAGAGCCCATTGCGTTACGGGTGGCAGGGTTTAGGTTGAAAGTCGCTTTTGTCGAGATCAATAATTTATCGCGCAGTCCGCGGATCGCCTTACCCAATATCTCTTCGGAAAGTCCTCCGGAATAGACATCTGCCGTGTCGAACAGATTCACGCCCGCATCCAGGCATAGGTTGACCATTCGGGTAGCTTCTGCCACTTCCGTGTGTCCCCAACCTTCAAAACCATTTGTGCCACCGAAAGTAGCTGTCCCTAAACAAAGTGCGGGCACGAAAAGTCCCGAACCTCCTAATTGCCTGTATTCCATAGTCTCTATTTATTTATGTTTTTACAAAGATATATAAAAAACAGAGACTTGAAAGAGAAGGTTTAAAATACCGGAATCGAATAGACCAGTCCTAACGAAATACGATGCGTGTCGGGATCGACTGCTCCCATATCCAAGGCTGCTTTTTCGAGTTTCACACCGCGATATGTGTAAAGGAGGAAGATAAAAAGATCACTGTTCTTGATCGGGAAAAATTCGAGGCTGCTCTGTGCATTCCAGGAACGGCGGTACATGCCTTTGGCAAACGGCCCGTTCGCCTTGTACACTCTTCCGGTTTCATAAGCACCTTTCACATAGAGGTTCCAACGCGGGTGAATCCGGTAGTCCACATCGGCGATGACCGATAGATACTCGGTATTGCAAGCTGTCTGGGCTGTCTCTGGCAGACGGCTGATAACGCCGTGTTGGTCCAATCCCTGCCGGGTGTACATGATGTCCAGATAAGTCAGCAGAGGGCCTTTCTCGATTGTGTTGCCGCAGGTGAAGTAATAAGAGTAACGTTTCTGTGTCTGTTGTCCTACGGAAGCGGCATAACGGAGTTGCAGGACGCGGTCGAAATAGTAACTGTTCCAGTTTACCGTATACATGAAAGGAACTTTTGCTTCCCGTGTGTTGTCAGGCAATCCGGTCGGGTAGATCTCGTTGTCCTGTCCGCTCCGGTTGTTTACGATCTGGAAGCAAAGTTCGTGGTCAGGATTGATCTGCCAGTTGCCTGAAATACCTGCCTGATAGCAGGTCAGTAGGTTATTGAACTCACTGAATTCACGGACTTTTATCGAATTGACAAAATATTCGTATCCTCCGAAATTGACAAACTGCTTACCGATCGTAAAGCCGAATTTGTCATGTACTTTCAGGTTGACATAAGCCAATTCGAGCGAGGACGAAAGGTTGTCCAGCGAATAAGGGTCCGAATATTTATTGAACGACTGCCGGTAATGATAGGAAAGGTTTTTCCATACATCCCCTTTTATTTCCAGCCGGACACGATTCAGCTTGAAGTTCATGCCGTCGAAATTGGAACCGGTGAAATTGGCGTTTGCCGAAGTAAAAAGCTGGAAATTCATTTCTGCGCTTTCGATCACCTTTTTCCCTCCTGTGAGTCGTTCGACCAAAGTCGGTTCTTGTCCGGGAACGGTTTCTTTCTCAATCTCTTGTGCAAAGACGGATGGGGAGAATATGAATAGTATTGTCAATAAGTAGAGATGTGTTTTCATGTCTGCAAATAAAATGTTTCAGCGTTCAAATATAGTAATTTTATATGACCTTTGGAAATCCGTAATTATTCTTACCTTTGTTGAGATTTAAAAGGTAATGAGTTTAGGTTATGATTAAAGCAGTATTTTTTGATATCGATGGGACATTGGTCAGCTTTAAAACACATGTAGTCCCGAAATCCACCCTTCATGCGATCGAGTTGTTGAAGAAGAAGGGGATAAAAGTATTTATAGCAACCGGCCGTCATCGCCGTTCGATTAACAATCTGGGCGATCTTGAGTTCGATGGATATGTGACTTTGAATGGTGGCTATGTGTTTGCCGGAAAGGACGATGTGATTTATAAGCACAGTATTCCCGATAAGGATATCGAAGCCTTGGTACGTTACCAGGAAAAGGAAGGCGAGTTCCCTTGTGCCTTCGTACAGGAAGACGAGATTTTTATGAACTATACGGATAAAGCGGTCAACGATGTGTTTCATCTGTTGAACTTCCCGGCTCCCCCAATCCGTCCGATCGAGGATATTTATGGAAAGACGGTCTACCAGCTGATCGCCTTTTTTACGGCAGAGCAGGAAAAACGTATTATGAAGGTCCTGTCTCATTGTGAATCCACACGATGGAACCCTCTTTTTACAGATATCGTACCGCTTGGAAGTAGTAAACGGGTAGGGATTGACAAGATGCTGGAACATTACCATATCGGTCTGGACGAATGTATGGCCTTTGGCGATGGTGGCAATGATATCCAGATGCTTAGCCATGTCGGGATCGGGGTTGCTATGGGAAATGCGGCCGAAGATGTGATGAGTGCGGCCAGTTATGTGACGACCTCTGTCGACGAGAATGGTGTATACAATGCGTTGAAACATTTCAACATTATTTGATTTTGAACTGTTACATATATATAGGATAGTTATGATAGACGAGTTATTGAAATTTAATCGTGAATTTGTAAAGAATAAAGGATATGAGCGGTTTATCACCAATAAATATCCTGATAAGAAAATAGCGATTGTGTCTTGTATGGACACACGCCTTACGGAGCTACTGCCGGCAGCTTTGGGCATAAAGAACGGCGATGTCAAGATCATCAAGAATGCGGGGGCGATTATTTCCCATCCTTTCGGAAGTGTGATCCGGAGTCTGCTGGTTGCCATTTATGAATTAGGGGTGAACGAAGTCATGATTATCGGTCATACCGATTGCGGTGCCAAGCATATGGATAGCGAGCAGATGATTGAGGTAATGAAGAAGCGCGGCATCCCTTCGGAACATATCGATATGATGCGTTACTGCGGCATTGATTTCAAATCGTGGTTGCGCGGATTCGACACTCCGGAAGGTTCTGTTCGTGAAACAGTAGCTCAAGTGCAAAAACATCCGTTGATTCCGAAAGATATAACAGTTCGAGGATTTGTAATCGATTCGACTACAGGTGAATTGACTACTGTCGTTTAGGTAAATCGAGATGAAAAGTGTTTAATCAAAACCTAAATATAGTTAAATGATAAATATTAAATATGTTTTACAGCATAAATCCAAATAAAATGTTTATCTTTGCACTGTAAACAAAAAGAAAAAGAAAGTTTAGGTTTAGTTATTATTAATCGTTCTCCAAGCGTGGAGAATTTAAATGAGTAAAATTATGATGATGAGAGAAAACGAAAAAAGTATGCGTACTTTAGCGATGTTGCGTTATCAGGCTGATCGTTATCAGTCAGTAGGAAATGGTTCGATGTGTCAGCGAGTAAATGCTGAGATCCGCAGATTGATGAGCCAAATGAGCGAAAGCTCTAAAAATTGAGTATTAAACAGTAAATAATTTTAGATGTAGTCTCTCCACCGTAGTCTTTTGAAAGACTGGTGAGAGATAAACGAGGAGGCATTCGACGCTTATAAGATAGCGGAGTTTGGCCTTTTTTTATTTTAATGAAGTCTGTCCTATTCCTATCCCGTCCGGCCACACAGAAAAAATCTTTTTTAGGCTTATTTTTACTGATTGTCATTTTGATAATCCAATCAGGGTATTTGCTATCAAATGGAATGTTAAAAAATATTACCCTTGCGGGTGATTTTCAAAATATGCCCTATTAATTCAAATTAGATGGGATAGAGGTGTCATTTTGATAATTTATTTGGATGAGGTTATCTAGGGTTGATCTAAATATTCCTATATTTGCGTGATGTGGAAAACTATAATCTGTAAAACACAATATCGAAATGAGAAAAACGGGATTATTCTTAGCCTCTATTGCGCTAAGTGCGACGTTATGGGCCGAGTCGCCTGAAAAAAAAGGGCTGGATGTCATTAACAAGGCAAATGCCGAGGCCTATATCGGTTTTCTGGCAAGCGATGCTTTGGAAGGGCGTGAAGCTGGTTTTCGTGGTGGACGTATTGCCGGTGAATATATTGTATCTAATTTGAAAACGATGGGGATCGAGCCTCTGTTCGAATCTTATTATCAACCTTTCGAGGCCTATAATAAGGAACGGCAAAAGAGAGGCCGCTTCCAGGTTCATCCGGATTCGATCGCGAAGTTGAAACAAGGTGTCCACCAGAAGCTCTCGATGAACAACATCCTGGGTAAGATCGAGGGTAAGAACCCGAACGAATATGTGATTATCGGCGCCCATTACGATCATCTCGGTTTTGACCCGATGCTGGATGGCGACCAGATCTATAACGGGGCTGACGACAATGCTTCGGGGGTTTCAGCTGTCCTGCAAGTTGCCAAGGCGTTTTTAGCGACAGGTGTCCAACCGGAGCGAACCGTTATTTTCGCATTCTGGGATGGTGAAGAGAAAGGCTTGTTAGGCTCCAAATATTTTGTGCAGACATTCCCGGAGATGGATAGGGTGAAAGGGTATCTGAATTATGACATGATTGGCCGTAATAATGACGAGTCTAAGCCGACGCATGTTGTTTATTTCTATACGGAAGCGCATCCTGCGTTTGGCGACTGGTTAAAAAGCGATATCAAGAAATATGGCTTGAATCTGGCTCCTGATTATCGTCCGTGGGATAAGCCGGTAGGAGGGAGCGATAATGCTTCATTCGCCCTCCTGGATATACCAGTCATCTGGTATCATACGGACGGTCATCCTGACTATCATTTGCCAAGCGACCATGTGGAAAAGATCAACTGGAATAAGATTGTCGACATAACGAAAGCCTCTTTTCTGAATATGTGGAATCTGGCGAATGAGAAAGACTATTGACGTGGTCGTTTATACTCTTTTTCAAACTGTCGATTTGGCTTCACCCTTAAAAATTTGCTTTCACCCTGTCTTGCCCTGATTTGGGTTGACTATGCTCCGTCTCCGGCCTTTTTCCGATGTAATATATTTAAGTGAAAAAATAAAGGGATGAGTGGACTGTTTATAAATTAAAATACAGACTATTAACTCTTGTCTTATCTCTCTTTCCATTATCGGCCTAAGTCGAATACCTTTTCGACCCTTGTCAAAAGCCTTTTTCACTAAGGGCGAAAAGGTATTCGACTTAGGTCAAAAGCTCTATAACATTATAGCTTAACGATAGAAGTATGGCCATTGCCACTCTATAATTATTGTATCCGACTTATTTTCAATGGAGGCAATCGTAATCGGTGAGTGCATCTCTGCGATTCTATATAGTTTGATACAATAAAAAAGGCTACAGCCCTTTGTTTACTCCTTAGCTTTTCCCATCTGTCAGGAAGCTGTTCTCTGTATTTTACAAAGAAGGTCCGCCTTCCGTTGGGAAAAGCGTACCTTCTGGAAATGTGTGGATTGTGAATTATAAATTCCAACCTGTGTTTTGCTTCAAATTCGGATTCAGACCGATTTCGTCAGTCGGGATGGAGAACAAATAGTTTTTCGGTTCGATGAAGTTTGGAACCGGATTTGTTACACGCTTGGTGTAAATATCGAGTGCTCCGTTGACAAAACCTAATTGGGTTTCGAGAGTCTTATACTCTTCTTCCGTATAGGCTGTCGGGTCCTCGTTGCCTGCTGCTTTATCTGGGATGATACCTAATTTGGGTTCGTTCAGGCGCAAACCGCAAGCCCAACGCATTAGGTCTGAATAGCGATAACCTTCAGCCATTAATTCTACACGGCGTTCACGGCGAATTTCACGGATCAGATTGGCATTTGTTCCCTTGATAGTCGGGTATTCCTTAACTAATTTCGGGTCCTGTTCCGGATTGGCAGTCAGATGATGGGTGAATCCTACGCGATCACGCAGCGCATTGATTGTTTTGTCCAGTTCCGGATCTAATCCCAATTCTGCACCGGCCTCGGCACGTATCAATAGGATTTCACCATAGCGGAACAAAGGAGCATCAAGAGTTCCTTGATGATGTACGGTCGAGAATTCAGCCGGATTGAAGAATTTGGCTATTGCATAGCCGGTAGATGAATTGTAAAGTCCTGGTAACAGTGAACTGATACCGGCGCGTTTGCCGTTCAATTGGTAGCTGTGCTCTCCGGCTTCCGGCGATGCTACGGTCTGTAACAAACGCGGGTCACGGTTGTTCAGTTCGGCAACGAGTGTCGTATGTTTCGTATGGCCTTCACATCCACAAAGTGTGACGGGCTTTCCTGTCTTTGCACAAAGGTAATCTTCTATAGCGTCGCGACTGAATCCGATAGGAGTTTCACCAACACCTATCATACGGGAAACATTGTTCGCACCTCCGAGTGCCGGATCGTATTCACGTGAAAGGATTATTTCCGGGTTACTATTGTAATTTTCCTGTATAAACAGCTCGTGATAAGCCTGGCTGGGTTTTGAACCTTGGAAAAGCGAATAACCGTATTCCGGTTTCATCAATTCTCCTGCAGCGTCATAAGCTGCCTGCAAAAACTCTACATCTCCTTCTATATTATGATAGCGGCGGAAAGTCCCTTCGAACAAACACATACGTGCTTTCAAAGCCAGAGCGGCGTCTTTGCTGACACGACTGACACCTGTAGTGGCTTTTGTCGGCAACCATGCGATCGCCTGGTTGATATCCTTCAATACATTAGCCATTACTACCGTACGTGAGTCGCGTCCTTTATACAAATCTTCATCACCAGGGATCAAAATATGGTCATACCAAGGAACATCCCCGAAACGGCGTACCTTGTTGAAGTAATCCATGCATTTGAAGAACAGAACTTCTCCTGCATAATGTTGCTTGATGCTTTCAGCGACCGGTGCAAGTTCGTAGTATTCAAGGTATGCATTGCAGGCACGGATTATTTCCCATTTCCACTGGTCATCTTTTGTGGAAATTGGATGTTGACTAAATGCTACGGTATTAGGACTCCACGGCAGAATATTGTCTGATTGGAAATCTCCTTCCAGCATTCCGAAACTGTATCCATTGAAAGCTCCATGTCCGCTAAGCAAGTCGGGATAGAAATTGTTGCAGTAGGATTGCAGCGTTTCTTCGGTGGCGTTTGCGAAAGTTTCTTCCGTACTGACGAATTCGACAGGATCTTTATCCAGTACGTCACAACTTTGTGCTGCGAAGAACAGCAAGCCACACAGTGATATAATTGACTTTTTCATGTTCTTTGTTTTCTTTTAAAATGTTACATTAATACCGAATGAATAGGAACGGGTAAACGGATAAACACGTCCACCGGCATCTGCTGCCAAATCTCCGACTGTTTTATTATCAGCAGTTGAAGTGCGGCGACTTCCGACTACGTCAGGATCCAGATATTTATACAATCCGGTTGCTTCCCAAAGGTTCTGACCGCTGACATATACTTTCAATTGCTGTATGCCGATGCGGCTGGTCAGTGTTTTCGGAATAGTATAGCTCAGAGTCACATCTTTCAGACGAATGAAGGCTCCGTTCTGGATATATTTGGATTGTACCTGCTTACTTCTCTTATCGAATAGGGGGACAGGATAATAAGCGTTCGTGTTGGTTGCTGACCAAGAATTGTCGACATGGTAATCATTCAGGCAAGATGACCACATACCGTCGTATCCCCAGAAAATAGGGCTGTCTAACCATATGTCACGTTTCATGGTTCCTTGGAAGAACAGACGAAGATCGAAACCTTTCCATGATCCGCCGAGGTTGATATTGAAGTTGTAACGTGGAGTGTTGTTTCCGATGATTTTTCGGTCTCCGGAATCACCTACACGGTTATTGCCTTGATTGATTTTACCATTACCGTCCAGATCGGCATATTTAATATCTCCAGGAATCCAAGTCGTAGAGATGAAAGACTGACGATCTGCCATTTCTGCGGCTTCGGTTTTATCTTGGATAAAGCCTTCCGTTTCGTATCCCCAGATTTCACCGATCTTCATACCTTCGTAATAAGTCTCATTCAAACTTTTTGTCGGATTGTCATATCGAGTGATTTCAGATGTGTTATCAGAAATACCGATACCGACGGAGTAACTTAGCGGGCTTCCGGCAACATTCTTGATCTCATCATTCCAAGTGAAAGATAATTCCATACCTTTTGTACGCATGTCAGCCAAATTTTCTTTGCCTCCGGTTGTCCCTAATACAGCTGGATATGTACGGCGTACTACCATGTCTTTCGTGTCTCGGATGTAATAATCGAACGATCCTGTCAGACGTCCGTTCAACATGGTCCAGTCTAAACCGACATTAGTCGTATAAACTTTTTCCCAGGTGATATTCGAACTTGCTAATGTCGGAGCTGTTAAAGCGCCTGCCATTTGCCCGTTAATCAAATAGCTTAATGTTTTACTGTTCAGGTAACTTAGATATTGGAAGTTCCCGTCAGTTACCTGGTTTCCCAATCCACCATAAGAAGCTCTTAACTTCAAATTGTCGAAAATATTACGTGCCGGTTCGAAGAACGGTTCTTCGGAGATACGCCAACCTGCCGATACGGAAGGAAAGAATCCCCAGCGGTCACCGCTTGCATATTTGGACGAACCGTCATAGCGACCGTTTACTTCAAGCAGGTAACGCTGCATATAGTCGTAGTTCAAACGGAAGAACGCACCTTGTACTGCCCAGATTGTTCCAGTAAAATTCGGCAGATTATGCGTATTGGCAAGGTCGATAATAGGTTTGTCGTTGTTGAACAAACTCTGTGTAGTTACGGACAGGTTATTTGTTTTTTTACTCTCCTGGTTGTAACCGACCATTATACCGAGGTTATGTACATCGTTGAACGATTTTTTATAATCGGCATATATGTTGAGTGCTTGATAAGTCGTGTTGTATCTGGCTTCTGTTAATTTGTTCGGACTTCCGGCGACTGAACTCTGACTTCCGTCAGGATTGGTTTGGTAAAGTGTCTTGACATTGTTTGTCTGGTTTTCATAGTATTTATTACCGGTATAGTCACCTTTTATGGATAATCCGGCGATCGGGGTCAGATTGAACGCAGCTGTATACCATATGTCGTCTGAGTTCATTTTGTCTCGTCCGGCAAGAGCCATACGGCCAACATAGTTGTAGTTGAATCCGCTACCTCCAATACCGGCCCAGTCTCCATTGGCCGTGTACATCGGAACCCAAGGGAATGAACGATAGACTTCATAGTGTGCTGATTCACCCATATAGTCTTTAACGTCCGGTGTATTAGATGTATTACGGTTATATTTTGTACGGAAAGTCAATTCCAACCATTTGGTAACTTGGGTCGAATAGTTAAACGTCATGTTGATACGTCTGTATTCGTCTGTCCCATGACGTAAAAGACCGTCTTGTCCTTTGTAACCGATAGAACCGTAATAAGTACTTTTGTCTGAACCTCCACTGATGCTGGCATTATGCTGTTGCATGAATGAGGGTTGGTACATTTCTTCGAACCAGTCAGTGTTACCAGCATAGGCCCATTCGCCGACTGCTGTGATTTGACTGTCTGTTGCCGGGAAAGAAGATGGACCTGTACCGGCAATATAAGCGTCAACGGCGTCGATTAATTCTTGAGACCATAGTTTGCTGTTTGAATTGGTTCCAGCTACGTTCATGGCCGCAATCCATTTGTCGGAAGAAATGCCGTCCGGTAGACGGGAAGCCTTTGACCAAGACAGGTTATTGTTGTAGTTTACTTGGACTTTCTGCTCTTTCTTTCCTTTTTTGGTTGTGATCAACACTACACCGAATGCAGCACGTGCTCCATAAATAGAAGCTGAAGCGGCATCTTTCAATACGGATACGCTTTCGATATCCTGTGGGTTCAATAAAGATAGATCTTCTGTTTCCACACCGTCAACCAATAATAAGGCAGAACCACCGTTCAGAGACGTTGTACCACGAATGTTAAATGTTGTGCTTGCCGTCGGGTCACCACTGGCAAAGTCGATGTTCAAGTTCGGTACAACACCTTGCAAACCTTGTGCAATGTTACCGATCGGGCGGTCTTCCAAAACGTCACCGTCTGCAATCCCTACGGCACCGGTCAGGTTTACCTTCTTTTGTACGCCGTAACCTACGACTACGACTTCTTCCAGTTTCTGGGTGTCTTCCGCTAATTTGATTTGAAGGGTGGATTGTCCTGTATATGGGATTTCCTGAGTAGTGTAACCAATGAAAGAGATCTGGATAATATCTCCATTTTTTACACCTTCCAATGTGAAATTACCATCCATGTCGGTGATGTTTCCATTGGTTGTTCCTTTCACTACGACCGATGCTCCGGCAACAGGGCCCAGATCATCTTCCACAGTACCTGTGACTTTTCCACTCTGCTGGGAAATGTTCATGCTTTGCTTGGAGGGCATTGTTTCTGCAAATATACTTGCAGGGAAACAAGTGGCACCTGCCAGCAAGATTAAGCTGATAGGTTTAAAATTTTTCAACATAATTTGTGTCTTATATTTAATTGAAAGAATGCTCTTTTAATTAAAATGATGGCGCTTGTTATCGCTTTTCTTCAATATGAAATATTGGAGTTTTTAGCCTTAATGCAACCCGATCTTGTTTATGGTTGAATTAGTTCTAAGAGAACTCTGGTATGCCTCGGAGTGGATAATCTTATTACCTTATTGTCATTTCCCTTTAAAATACCCATTGGTCTGAATCGAAACAGTAGCGCATGAAAAATGGTTTTCATAGCCATATATTTGAAATTACACTGGCGGGTAATATTTTTTAATAATCTTACATATGCTATAACACTGATTATCAATACTATTTAAAAACAATGTTTTTGCATGGGTTATTGTGTTTTTTTGATTGGGGATGCATAATGAAAGCAATAGTAAGTTTTGGGGAAAGATGTCGGAGAATAGTTAAATGAAGATGAATGAACGAAGTTAAAAAGATGGTTTATTTACCAAAAAAAACGATTATGTAAGCAAATAATTATTCTATTGATAATCAATATATTATTATAATTGAAAGAAATTTCAAATAGATAAAAAAAGAATTTTTATTATATTTTTTAGAGAAAGTAACACTGTGATAAAAAAAATTCATATCTTTGACACTGATAAGAAATGGACAGAGTTCTCTTAGAACTAAGCTCAAAAAACTAAATAAAATGCACAGATATGAAAAACGCCTTTTATTAAAGTAACTAAAAACAGCATGACTATTAACGCTATTGTTGTTTTGGAAGAAATATTTTTTTTCAATTAAAATAAGACACAAATTATGTTGAAAAATTTTAAACCTATCAGCTTGATTTTGCTAACAGGGGTTTTGGGATTTCCTGAGGAAATTTTTGCCGAAGCCTTTTCGGCAAAAATGAATGTCGGTATCCTTCAACAAGATGGAAAGGCAACAGGTACGGTATCCGATGATTTCGGTCCTGTGGCTGGTGCTTCTGTTGTTGTTAAAGGCTCCACGAATGGAACCATGACAGACATGGACGGAAACTTTGTTATTCCGGATGTAAAGAACGGAGATGTCCTTCAAATCTCTTTTATCGGTTATGTAACTCAAGAGATTGTTTGGAAAGGAACCCCATTAACTGTCCAATTGCTTGAAGACACGCAGAAGTTGGATGAAGTGGTCGTTGTCGGTTACGGCGTGCAGAAAAAGGTGAACCTGACCGGTGCCGTATCTATGGTCAATGCAGAAGTATTGGAATCCCGTCCGGTACAGAATGTTTCACAGGCATTGCAGGGACAGATCCCGGGCTTGAACCTTTCTGTCGGTAGCGGTGGTGGTTCGCTTGACGGTTCGATGAATTTTAATATTCGTGGTGCCGGAACGATCGGTACAGGGTCCAGCTCTTCTCCGCTTGTCCTGATCGATGGCATGGAAGGAAACATGAACTCTATCAACCCGAACGATATCGAGAATATTTCGGTGTTGAAAGATGCTTCTTCTGCTTCTATCTACGGAGCGCGTGCCGCTTTCGGTGTGATCTTGATCACGACGAAGAACGGTAAGTCGGGAAAAACGAATGTGAGTTATTCGGGTAACGTGAGGTTTAACGATGCGATCGGTATTCCGAAGTTTGCCAACTCTTACGACTTTGCAACCATGTTCAATGCTGCTAATATTAATGGTGGCGGTACGGCTATTTTCAATGATACCTATATGCAGAATATCCGGGACTATATGGACGGAAAGCTGGAACATTCAACAGTGCCCAATGGTAACGTATGGGCAAAATGGAATGAAGGAGCTTATGATAATGTCGATTGGTTCAAAGAATTTTATAAAGATTGGGTGCCGTCGCAGGAACATAACGTGAGCGTGAACGGTGGTAGCGAAAAAGTTCAGTATTTTGTCAGCGGTAGTTTCCTGGGCCAAAACGGGTTGAGCCGTCATGGAAAAGATGAATTGCAACGCTACACGATGAATGGTAAGATTTCAGCCGAACTGGCTTCATGGGCGAAGTTGAACTATTCGACGAAGTGGACACGCGAAGACTTTGAACGTCCGAGTTATTTGAACTCTTTGTTCTTCCATAATGTCGCACGTAAATGGCCGATCCAGCCTGCATACGACCCTAATGGCTATCCGATGAACGAAAGTGAAATCGAACAGATGGAAAATGGCGGACGCCAGAAAAACCAGAAAGACTATTTCACGAATCAGTTGGCACTGGTGTTCGAACCGATTAAAGACTGGCATATCAACTTGGAAGGAAGTGTACGTGCTACGGTCGAAAACCAGCATTGGGACGTGATGCCGGTTTATTATTGGGACGTCAATGGCAACCAGCAGCCAATGGCCTGGGGTATGGGAGACGGAACATATGTACCGGGACAAAGTCGTGTCAGCGAATACGGTTATAAGGAAAATTATTATGCGACCAACCTATATACGGATTATTCTAAAACGCTTGATAGCGGACACTATTTCAAGGTGTTGGCCGGTTTCAACGCTGAGAAATATACGACTCGCAGCATTACGGGACAGCGTGACGGACTGATCACACCGAGCATTCCGACACTGAACACGGCAACGGATGCGGACATCGCCAAAGGCGGATATGCACACCGCGCGGTAGCCGGATTCTTCGGACGTATCAACTATGCATATAAAGACCGCTATATGGCGGAAATCAACGGACGCTATGACGGTTCTTCCCGTTTCATCGGCGACAAGCGTTGGGGCTTCTTCCCTTCTTTCTCGGCCGGTTGGAATATCGCTCGTGAAGAATTCTTTGAAAGCCTTGGAGAAAAGACAACTATCACAACTTTGAAACTGAGAGGATCATGGGGTGAATTGGGTAATACGGAAACAAACAACTGGTATCCGTTCTATCCGAGTTTGCCGCAAGGTACGAACTATGGTTGGATCGTCAACGGAAGTCTGCCGGCGTATGCCTATAATCCGGGTATCGTCAGTTCGTTCCTGACTTGGGAAACGGTTCAGTCTTGGGACTTGGGTCTTGACTTCGGATTGCTGAACAACCGTTTGACCGGTAGCGTTGGTTATTTTGTCCGCAAGACATTGGATATGGTAGGACCGGCTCCTGAATTGTCTTCCATCTTGGGGGCAAGTGTTCCGGATATGAACAACTGCGATATGAAATCATACGGTTTCGAGTTGGAAATCGGATGGCGCGACCAGATTGGAGATTTCTCTTACGGTGTGAAATTCAATGTTTCGGATGCTCAGCAGAAAATCACCAGCTATCCGAACCCCTCTAAAAACTTAGGCTCATATTATAATGGTATGAAGTTGAATGAAATCTGGGGATACACGACAATCGGCATTGCACAGACTGACGAAGAAATGAAGGCACATTTGTCTAAGGTAAACCAGAATGATCTGGGAAGCAATTGGGCTGCCGGTGATGTGATGTATGCTGACTTGGATGGCGACGGACGTGTCAATAGTGGTTCCAATACGGTTGATAAACCGGGTGACCGCCGGGTGATCGGTAACTCTACTCCGCGTTATAACTTCGGTTTGACATTGGATGGTGCTTGGAAAGGTTTTGACCTTCGCTTGTTCTTCCAGGGTACGGCTAAACGCGACCTTTGGTTGGGTGGTACTTATTTCTGGGGTGCAAACGGTGGTATGTGGCAGTCGAACGTGTTTGAAGAACACATGGACTATTGGACACCGGAAAACAGAGACGCCTACTATGCACGTCCTTTATGGGGTTCAAACAACCATCAGGTTCAGACCCGCTATCTCCAGAATGGTGCTTATTGCCGTCTGAAGAATATTACGCTGGGCTATACACTTCCGAAAATGTGGACAGAAAAGGCCGGTATCGGTAGTGCACGTGTCTATGTGTCTGGTGACAACCTGTTGACATTTACGTCGTTGAGTAGCATCTTTGATCCGGAATCAGTAGAATCTGCTTATAATAGTGATCCGGGTAAGTTGTATCCGTTGCAGAGAGTTGTTTCTGTTGGTGTAAATATTAATTTCTAATCACGAAGGTAAAATGAAAATCAAATATAAAAATACGTTTGCGGCATGTCTGCTTGCAGGATCTGCCTGCCTAATTTCATCTTGCAACGATTTTCTGGATATGGCTCCGCTGGACCAAGTGACTCCTGATGCCTATTTCCAGAATGCCGATCAGTTGGGCGCTTATTCCATCTCCAAATATAATGATCTGTTCACATCGCCGAGCGGTTGGAGCCAGGGGGCTATCTTGAACGGTGATGGGGCAACGGATAATATGGTTGTGGGCAACCCGAACCAGTCGCTTTTTACCAAAAACTATTGGACGGTTCCGCAGTCCGGTGATTTGGGCTTTTCTTTGATCCGCTATTGTAACTATTTCTTTGAAACGGTACTTCCGAAATATGAAGCCGGAGCTTATAATAGTGATGAAGCGAATGCAAAGCACTACATTGGTGAGATGTATTTTATCCGGGCATGGGTTTATTACTCTCGCCTGAAAACATACGGAGACTACCCGATCATCACTGAGGTGCTGGAAGATAATAAGGAAGATCTGGTGGCGCATGGAACTCGTATGCCTCGTAATGAAGTGGCCGATTTTATTTTGAGCGATCTGGATAAAGCGATCGAATTGTTGCAAAATCAAGGGTTTGCTTCCAACAACCGAATCAACAAACAGGTGGCATTACTCGTTAAATCTCGTGTGGCCCTTTATGAAGCCTCTTTCGAGAAATACCACAAAGGGACAGGCCGCGTGCCGGGTGATGCCGAATGGCCGGGACAAAAAGTACATCCGAACTACTCTTTGGATGTAGATGCGCACGTGAAAGCTTTGCTGACACAGGCTATGGAGGCTGCAAAGGAAGTGGCTGACAATACGACGCTGACTGCCAATACAATGGTTCTTGATCAGGATCCGCTCGCACCGACTTCCGGTTGGAATCCGTACTTTGAAATGTATGCTACGGATAACCTCTCCGGTATCGATGAAGTCCTGATGTGGAAAGACTACGGAACGGTTGCTTCTACGACGCTTGCTCACGGGGTGTCTGCTTATATCGTTACCGGTTCTTACAACGGTTTGTTGAAGGGATATATAGAAAGCTTCTTGATGGAAGATGGTCTGCCGATTTATGCCTCTTCTGCCTCTAAACCTTACAAGGGAGATGAAACTCTCGATAATGTAAAGGCAAACCGAGACGGACGTCTGCAACTGTTTGTCTTCTCTGAAAACAACAATATGCCGATATTGTCGACCGGGAATGATGAAGTTCATTCTTTCTTGCCGGTACTCGTTCCTTCGCGTGTGAACGAAATGGGAGATATGACAGGCTATCGCTTGCGTAAAGGGGAAAGTTTCGACAAGATGCAGAACGTGTATGGTAAGGCAGAAGGAACGACCGGACAAATCTTGTTCCGTGGTGTTGAAGCCTATCTGAACTATATAGAAGCTCAGTACATGCGGGATGGCAATATTGATGGTACTTCTTCCAACTACTGGAAAGCTGTCAGAACCCGTGCTGCTGTCGATGCCGATTTCAACAAGACTATCGCAGCTACGGATATGAGCAAAGAAGCTCTTGGCGACTGGGGTGCCTATTCTCAGGGCAAGTTGATCGATCCGACGTTGTATAACATCCGTCGTGAACGCCGTTGCGAGTTTATCGGTGAAGGTATGCGTTGGGATGATTTGGTTCGTTGGAGTGCGATGGATCAGTTGAAAACGAAAAATTATATTCCTGAAGGATGTAATTTCTGGACCTCTATGTATAAGACTGCTATTTACAATGGTGATGGTTATGGCGAAAGTAATGTCGTTTCGTTCATTGAAGGACCGAATAATGAGAAAGCGAATATTTCTTCAAAAGAAGAGAGCAAGTATGTTCGTCCTTACCGCATCAAGAGCAATAATCCTGCTTTTGATGGCTATACATGGATGGATGCCCACTATAATTCACCGATCCCTATTCGGGAAATCGAATTATTGTCTGCTGATGAAAGTGTAGATAATTCAATTTTTTATCAGACGTGGGGATGGCCGACGACAGCCAATATAGAAGCAGAAAAGTAACAGAATAGTTGCTATAAAATGTAGCCGCCAATCAGTTCCATAAGGAATCGGTTGGCGGCTTTTTTATTTTTTGTTCCCAAATCGAAAAAAAAGTTTTTTGTCTTTTCCCATTTGTCTTTTCTTCTCGTTTCTCTGTCCTTGTGAAACAATTTGTCAATATGTTTCCGGAATACTTTTTCAGCATGATCTTCTTTTATCCGAAAAGTTAAATACAAAACAACTTCTCTTTTTTTGTGTTACATATATCAAAAAAGACGTTGGTTTCAGCCAAGACATGTATCATAAATTAAATAAAAAACATTAGTTATGTTGAAAAGAATTAAGCCTGTCAGCATGGTTTTGCTTGTGAGCACGTTATGTTTCTTCGGGAATATATACGCGGCTTCAAGTGCAGGTAATCCGGACACTGACATTTTGGGGCAAAATACAAAAGTAACGGGAGTTGTCGAAGATGCTTTAGGCCCAGTTGCCGGTGCATCCGTCGTTATCAAAGGAACCACCAACGGGACAATGACCGATATGGATGGTAACTTCACGCTGGATGGTGTGAAAAAGGGGGATATTATCCAAATATCCTTTATCGGTTACGCCACACAGGAGATCCCTTATACAGGACAAGCCTCTTTGTCCGTACATCTTGAAGAAGACACGCAGAAATTGGATGAAGTAGTCGTGACGGCTTTGGGTATGAAACGTGATAAAAAAGCATTAGGTTACGCCATGCAGGAATTGAAGGGAGACGAGTTGTTGTCTTCTCGCGAACCGAATCTGGCCAATTCGTTGTCCGGTAAAGTCTCCGGTTTGCAAATAGTCCGTTCCAGTAACGGAGTGGGAGGTTCTTCGAAGATCGTGCTCCGTGGTAACAGTTCGCTGACCGGCAGCAATCAGCCATTGATCGTGGTGGACGGTACGCCGATGGATAACTTCACTGGCGGTGTGGATGATGTCTGGGGTAACTCCGGAGCCGATATGGGTAACGGTCTCTCAGATATCAATCCTGAAGACATCGAATCGATGACGGTCCTGAAAGGAGCCTCGGCTGCTGCTCTTTACGGTTCGAGGGCTGGTAATGGCGTGATCCTGATCACGACCAAATCGGGACGGAAAAACGAAGGGCTGGGGATTACGGTGAATGCCGGTATTACGGCTGAATCCATTTTCCTGAAACCGGATATGCAAAACAGTTTCGGACAAGGATCGGTCGGAGTCTATGATAACCAGTCTCGCTTGAGCTGGGGACCGAAAGCGGAAGGGCAGATGGTGACGGACTGGCTCGGACGCCAGGTGCCTCTCCGGACATATGATAATATCGATGCCTTCTTCCACACAGGAACCTCTTTTAACGAAGGCGTCAGTTTCCAGCAGAATATTAACGGAACTTCCGTCTTTGCTTCTATCAACCGTTCGGATGATGCCGGTATCACACCGGAAGCGAAGCTGAATAAGACGAACATCACGTTGCGTGCCACCACGTTCCTTGACAAGGAGGAAAAATGGAAAGTGGATGCCAAGGTGAACTATATCAATATGAATGCCCATAACCGTCCGATCCAGGGTGTGAACCCGTCAAATGCGTTCAATACGATATACGGTCTGCCTCGTTCCTTGAATGTCAAGGAATTTAAGAACAGTGTGGATGAAGAAGGCAATATGATCTGGTGGGACGCATCCAAGAACCCGCAGGAAAACCCTTACTGGGTAACCAAATATCGCCAGAACAACGATACTCGTAACCGTCTTTTGGGGAATGTATCGTTGAAATATGCGCCGACCGATTGGTTCGATATCGAACTGCGTGGCGGTACCGATTATTATACGACAACCAAAAACGAGAAAGTGTATGCCGGCGGTAACACTTCTCCACGCGGCCTGTATAATGAAGGTTCCGAAACATTCTACGAGAATAACTACAGTTTCCTGGCTACTGCACGCAAAGATAATTTGCTGGATCGCTTGGGCGGTTTTGTGACGTTCGGCGGCAACTTGATGATGCAGCAAAGAAGTAAAATGAACGCTTCGGCCGGTGAATTGCTGGTTCCGAACCTATTCTCCTTGAACAACGGCATTAATAAGCCGACCGTAACTTCCGAGTTGATCCGTCGGAAGATGAACTCTCTTTATGGTTCGTTGCAATTGAATTGGGACGGCTATCTGTTCTTGGACGTGACAGCTCGTAACGACTGGTCGTCTACGATGTCTAAAGCTAACCGCTCTTATTTTTATCCTTCGGTCAGCCTCTCCGGTGTGATTTCGGATATGTTGCCTAAGATCGGCGGAAGCATGCCGGAATGGTTCACTTTTGCAAAGGTGAGGGCTTCTTATGCGGAAGTGGGTAATGACCTCGACCCCTATCAGCTGTACAACAATTACACGGTGGGAAAAGACGAAAACGGGAACACGACGGCTGCTCCCGGCCAAATCTTGTTTGATTCGAGCGTGCGGAGCGAGTTGATCAAATCTTGGGAAGCTGGTTTCGACGTGCGTTTCATCCAAAACCGCTTAGGTTTGGATTTCGCCTGGTATAAGACAAATGCTACTCGCCAGCTACTGAATCTGCCGCTTGATCCGTTTGCCGGGTATAGTTCCCGTAAGGTGAACGCCGGTAATATCCAGAACGAAGGTTTGGAAATCTCATTGAACGGTGCTATCTTCCAGAGCCATGATCCGCAAGGATTCAACTGGAATGCTACAGCTCAGTTTTCCCTGAACCGCAATAAGATCATCGACCTTTATCCGGGAGTGACGCTTTATGACATCAAGACATTGGATGCGATTCAGATCGTGGCGGCACAAGGCAGTTATTATGGTGATATTTACGGACAGACCTTTCTGCGTGTGACAGACAAGGACAGTCCGGATTATGGAAAAGTAATCGTCGGTGAAGACGGTCTGCCGCTGATTTCGACTGAAAAGAGTAAAGTGGGTAACCAAAGTCCGGACTGGATGCTGGGTTTGACGAATAGTTTCTCTTACAAAGGTTTTAACCTGAGCTTTCTGGTCGACTTCCGTATCGGTGGCGATATCTATTCGGCAACAGCTTCCAACCTATTTGTTCGTGGTAATGCGGCCGGAACGGTTGTGAACGGTGAACGTCAGGATTTTGTTGTGCCTAACACGGTTGTTCAGAAAGATGGGGGATATGTGGAAAATAATGTCCCGGTCACTCACCAAAACTATTGGGAACGGATCGGATCGACTGGTAATTACGGTTTGCCGGAAGTCTTCACCTATGATGCGACCAATATTCGTCTGCGTAACATTACTTTAGGATATACGTTCAACAGAGCGATGCTGAAAAAGACGCCGTTCCAGCGTTTGAACCTGTCTGCTACTTGTAATAATGTATGGATGATCCATTACAATTTGCCGGGTATCGACCCTGAATCCGTTTCGGCAACCAACACGAATGCGACCGGTTTCGAAAACGGGGCTGCTCCGACGAGTCGTTCGTTCACGTTTAACGTGACGGTCGGATTCTAAAAAATTAAAAATTAAAAATAGAGAATTGAAGATATGAATACGAAGAATAAAATATTGACAGGGCTGTTTTCCGTGGTAGCATTGTTTTCATCTTGTAGCGATTTTCAGGAGATAAATGAAGATCCGAACCAGGTAGATGAAAGTAAGGTGAAGCCAGAATGGTTCCTGAACGCCTCGATCATCGGCGACCAGATGAATCCGGAGATCGCCGAACGTATGTTTATCCTGACTTGGAACCGGGCATCCCGTTTCAACCGGGGAAGCGGTTTCACGATCGGTACGGATAATAATGATTATATCACGCGTTACCTGAGTAATGACTATGCTGTGAAATGGTTGAACCAGGCGACTAAAGCTGTTCAATTGGGCGAGAAGAAAGTGGTCGATGGTGAAGCAGAACTCTATCCTTATTATAAGAATGTGATCCAGATGGCACGTATCTGGCGGGCGTATCTGAACTCAGAGGTCTCTGACGGGTTCGGTCCGATTCCGGCATTAGATGCTTTTTCCGGTGTACCGGGGGAGTATGACAGTGTGGAAGCGATCTATACCTTTATTCTAAAAGAACTGAAGGAAGCGGAGGCTGCACTCGATCCGTCGATCGATATGTCTCCGATGTCGGCGGAAGATGCTTTCTATGCAGGAAATGTGAATATGTGGAAGAAATATGCCAATTCTTTGCGTATGCGCCTGGCAATGCGTATCGTGAATGCTAACCCGCAGCTGGCTGAAAGTGAGTTTGAAGATGCTGCCTCCAAAGGATATATATCTTCGCTCTCCGAACTTGCCGGTGTACAGGAAAAGGACGGATGGAGTGATTTGACCAGCGTCATGTCTCGTACCTGGAATGCACAGGCAATGTCTGTTACATTCAAAAATCTTGTGGTCGGTTTGGGAAACAGCGAATTCCCGCTACCCGATTCGTTGAAGATGCATCTGAAGAACCCGCATACTTACATGGGTTTGTATCTGGATAAGCATTTTCCGTTGACGACAAACGATCCGTGCGCCGGATTCTATTTCGACGGCATTCCTCAATATGTCGATCCGCGTGCGCCGAAACTGTTTAGTGTAGTAGGATGGAACGATGGCGTGGTTTATTCCGATTATATCGGGGCGGCGAGCGAGGTGAAGCCGGTCTCCCTGTTTGATCCGAATGATAATACGAAGCCGGTGCTGACAATTGACCCTAAATATACTTGGGGGACATGGGTAGCAGGCGAATGGGATGTGAAAGGTAGTTTGGCTACCGAATTGACCGGAAAGAATTATAACTATCCGTCTATATCCAAGCAATACCGTATGAGTACTCAGAAACGTGTCTATTTCGGTCCTTGGGAAAGCTATTTCCTGCTGGCTGAAGCCGGTGTGCGCGGTTGGAATGTTCCGGGCTCTCCCAAATCGAACTACGAGAACGGAGTGACTGCCAGCTTCGAGTATCATGGATTGTTGAGTGAAGTAGGGGCTTATCTGTCTTCTACCGAGTATAACCGGATCGGGACATCAGTCAATTTCGACCATACGGCTGAGGCAAAGCCTTATATTGTAAACTATGTCGATCCGTACACGAAAGAGAATAAGACGATGACTTATACATATCCGAAGAACTCCATCTATCGTGGAGGTGCATACAATAATGATGCGATGACGAAGATTTTCACGCAGAAATATATAGCCCAGGTTCCCTGGTTGCCGGAAGAGGCCTGGAGCGATCATCGCCGTATCGGTTTGCCTTTCTTCGAGAACCAGGCTGTCGAAAAAGACTACAATCCGTTGAACCAGGTCCCGTTGACGGTTGCCACTTCAAAAGAATGCCGTCTGGAATTTTATCCGAAGCGTTACCGCTACCCGGCCAATATCCAGACGAACAACCTCGAAGGTTATAATAAAGCCCTTGAACTGCTGGGAGGACCGGATGTGGTGGGGACTGCCTTGTGGTGGAATCTGAAGTAGTAATATAAAAAGGTTGGCAGGAAAGTTCTTCATCGAACACCTGCCAACCTTTTTTATTATGAATAAGGCAAACTGCTTATTGCATGCCTTCTGTTGTCACTTCTTTATTGATCTTTTTCACCAATCCCTGAAGTACGGCTCCCGGACCCAGTTCGATGAAGTGATCGGCACCGTCGGCAATCATGTTCTGAACGCTTTGTGTCCAACGGACCGGAGCTGTCAGCTGGGCAATCAGGTTCGCTTTGATTGTTTCGGGGCAGGTTTCACCTTTCGTACTTACGTTCTGGTAAACAGGACAAGACGGTTTGTGGATCGGAGTCGCTTCGATAGCGGCAGCCAATTCTGCACGGGCCGGTTCCATCAGAGGGGAGTGGAATGCACCGCCTACTTTTAGTTTCAGTGCACGTTTTGCACCGGCAGCCAGCATCTTTTCACATGTGGCATCGATACCCGGTACGGAGCCGGAGATGACGAGTTGTCCCGGACAGTTGTAGTTTGCACATACGACCACTTCGCCTTCGATGCTTGCGCAGATCTCTTCTACTTTCTCATCCGGCAATGCCAGAACGGCTGCCATGGTTGAAGGAGTGGCTTCGCAGGCTTTCTGCATCGCCATAGCACGTTTGGATACCAAGGTAAGTCCGTCTTCGAAAGATAAGGCTCCGGCTGCAACAAGCGCGGAGAATTCTCCTAAAGAGTGTCCGGCTGTCATATCCGGTTGGAACTGGTCACCTAATGTTTTTGCAAGAATGACTGAGTGTAAGAAAATGGCAGGCTGTGTTACTTTTGTCTGACGCAGATCTTCGTCTGTTCCGGCAAACATCAGGTCCGTGATGCGGAAACCGAGGATTTCGTTAGCCTTTTCAAACATCTCTTTTGCAAGGGGATTGTTTTCGTAAAGGTCTTTTCCCATTCCGACAAACTGTGCACCCTGACCGGGAAATACATACGCTTTCATTTTTTCTAATCTTTTTCTAATTTCAGTTTTTTAAGATGGCACAAAGGTAATAAATTTAGAATAATTGGGGTACTATTCATTACAAATTGTATCTTTGCCCCATCGATAACAGGAATATTAACGACTAATTTATACAATATCATGGATCAATTATTATTTCTTGGAAATTTAGGAACTGGCGAGATTATCATCATTGCCATTATTGTTTTGTTACTTTTCGGTGGTAAAAAAATACCTGAACTGATGAAAGGTATCGGTAAGGGTGTGAAAAACTTCAAAGACGGTGTAAAAGGATTAGAAGACGACATTAAGATAGACGATACCGATAAAAAGTAAAAGATGGCAGAATTAGAACAAGAAGAAATGTCCTTCTGGGACCACCTGGAGGCACTTCGTTGGACTCTGTTCCGTTCTTTTTTAGCGCTCTTTATCTTTGCGATAGGCAGTTTTGCCTTTATGCGCGGTAGTGATGGTATATTTGACCGCGTAGTATTGGCACCCTGTTATTCCGATTTTATCTTTTACAGATGGTTGTGCGATCTGAATCAATGGCTGGTCAATGTCAGTCCGTGGTTTGATGTCCTGCCGGATTTCTGTAATGATAATTTTCACGTGGATGTGTTTAATATCAGATTAGCATCTCAGTTCTTTACTCACATGACCACCTCGTTCTGGTTGGCACTTGTGCTTACTTTCCCTTATCTGATGTGGGAAATCTGGAAGTTCATCAGTCCGGCTTTGTATGAGAACGAGAAGAAAAATGTCAAATGGGTATTTCTTTTGGGAACAATCATGTTCTTTATCGGATGTGCTGTCGGATATTTTATGGTATTCCCGATGACGCTGCGCTTTTTGGCAACTTATCAGTTGAGTGCTAATATACAAGAACAGGTCTCTTTGGATTCGTATATGGATAATTTCCTGATGCTGATCTTTGTGATGGGAATCGTTTTTGAAATGCCGCTGGTGTCGTGGTTGTTGTCGAAGATCGGTTTGTTGAAACGTTCGTTCTTCCACAAATACAGACGGCATGCTATCGTAGGGTTGCTGGTTGCTGCTGCATTTATCACCCCGAGTAGTGATCCGTTCACATTGGGTATCGTATTCTTCCCGTTGTATGGATTGTTCGAATTGAGTGCGTTCTTTGTGAAGAATGATACGAATGAAGATACAGATGACGAGGATGAAAATAGTACGGAAATCGCACCGGCCTAAAACTACGGACATCGTAAAATAGTTATAGAAGAGACGTACAGTTTTCATTGTGCGTCTCTTTTTGTATCTTTGTCAAGACTAAAACAGTATGTAAACATGAGGCACATATCCTTATTGGCGGTCTCCTTGCTGGCTCTGGCAGCCTGCACGCCGGAAAAACAACAGGAGGCGGATGATTATACACAATATGTAAATCCTTTTATCGGGACGGATTTTACCGGTAATACTTATCCGGGAGCGCAGGTCCCTTTCGGAATGGTGCAGTTGAGTCCTGACAACGGGCTTCCCGGTTGGGATCGTATTTCCGGGTATTTCTATCCCGACACGACTATCGCTGGTTTCAGCCATACTCATTTGTCTGGGACTGGTGCGGGTGATTTGTACGATATTTCCTTCATGCCGGTGACGCGTCCGTATAAGGAAGCGCCTGCTCCTTTAGGCATCTATTCGACTTTTTCGCACAATGATGAGGCGGCTTCGGCTGGCTATTACCGTGTGTTGCTGAAAGATTATAATATTAATGTCGAATTGACCGCAACTGAACGTTGCGGTGTTCAACGTTATACGTTCCCCAAAGCAGAGGCGTCCGTATTTTTGAATCTCAAAAAGGCGATGAACTGGGATTTTACGCTGGATTCGCGCATAGAAGTGGTCGATTCGATGACGATCCGGGGATATCGCTTCTCTCAGGGCTGGTCTCCTTTACAGCATGTTTATTTTGAGACTCGTTTCTCAAAACCTTTCGTGGCTTGCCATATGGACACGACTTCCATCGTAACGAAAGATCGTGGCTGGATCGGTACGGCTTATATTGCCCGTTTCGATTTCAATACGGAGAAAGATGAGGAAATTTTGGTGACGACAGGTATATCCGGTGTCAGTATGGAAGGAGCAGGTAAGAATCTGCGTGCGGAGGCTCCGAAAGATGATTTCGATTATTATCAGATGCAGGCTGCCAAGACATGGAACAAGCAGCTTTCTAAAATAGAGGTGAAGAGTCCGGATACCGATGACCTGGTGAAGTTCTACACTGCCTTGTATCATTCCATGATTGCTCCGACTGTTTATAGTGATGTGGACGGTTCCTATTACGGCCCGGACCAGCAGATTCATAAAGCGGACGGGTGGACGAACTATTCCACTTTTTCATTATGGGATACCTATCGTGCTTCTCATCCTCTATTTACCTATACCGAACCGGAACGTGCAAACGATATGATCAAAGGATTCTTGAAATTCTATGAGCAGAATGGAGCTTTACCGTTATGGAATTTGTATGGTTGGGAAACTAATATGATGATCGGATATCATGCTGTTCCCGTCATTGTGGATGCGTATCTGAAAGGTATCGGCAATTTCGATCCGGAAAAAGCACTTGAGGCCTGTATCGCTACGGCTAATCGTGACGATTACAGGGGGATTGGCGATTACAAGAAGTTAGGATATGTCCCGGCTTACAGTGATCCGAAGAAATGGGAGAATTGGTCGTTATCCAAGACATTGGAATATGCCTATGATGATTATTGTATTGCAACAATGGCAGAGAAGATGGGCAAGAAAGATATTGCCGATGAATTCTATAAACGTGCTCAGAACTATCGGAATGTTTATAATCCGGCCACTTCTTTTATGCAGCCGCGTGACGAGAAGGGAAATTTCGCCGTAAATTTCAGTCCCGACGATTATACCGAAGATATTTGTGAGAGCAATGGCTGGCAATATTTCTGGTCTGTTCCTCAGGATCTGGATGGCCTGATCGGTCTGGTTGGAAGCAAGGAGCGTTTTGCTGAGAAATTGGATAGTATGTTTACTTATGTTCCGAAATCGGATGAGGAACTGCCGATTTTCAGCACCGGTATGATCGGGCAATATGCTCATGGCAACGAGCCGAGCCATCATGTGATTTATTTATATAATAAGGTTGGACAGCCTTGGAAGACGCAGAAATATGTGGCAGAGGTCCTGCATAACCTGTATTTGAATACTCCGGACGGAATCTGCGGGAATGAAGATTGTGGACAGATGTCAGCCTGGTTTGTGTTTAGTTCCATGGGCTTCTATCCGGTCGATCCGATCAGCGGCAAGTATGAGATCGGAACCCCGATATTCCCGGAGGTGAAGATGCGTCTGGCAAATGGCAAGGTTTTTACGGTTCTGGCTCCGGCTGTAAGTCGTGAGAATATTTATATCCAGTCTGTGAAGTTGAACGGTCAGCCGTATGATAAGAGCTATATAACTCATGAACAGATTATGAATGGTGACACATTGAAATTTGAAATGGGGAACCAACCGGGACCGGTCTGGTATAAATAACCGTTCCCCTTGCAGGAAACGTCAGTTCCCCTTGCAGGAAACGTCAGTTCCCCTTGCAGGAAACGTCAGTTCCCCTTGCAGGAAACGTCAGTTCCCCTTGCAGGAAACGGTTTATGGATGGTAATCTGTTGTATTGGGATTGATAAATAACGATTAGTCCGGTAAGCGGATGTTAGTACGGAGGAGCCGGCTGTTAAGCTGGCTCTCTTCGTATAACATGATTTATAGTAATAGGGTATGTGTACTCTTCTTGTATGATTTTACTCCCAACGTTTCTCTTCTTACATTTGAATATATACACAAAGAAACAAATGTTGCGGTCAGAATGCAATTGTTTCATACACGAATATGTCTCATTTTGTCATCAAGATGTGACAAAAAGTCCCGGTAATAGATAGTTTTCTCATTTTAAAGTAGAAGCAATCAGGTGTAATGTATATAAAAAGGAGAGCAAAAGAAGGTTTCTTTGCAAAAAAGTTATTACTTTGCAACTGATTTAGACTACTAACATTAAAAAGATAACGAACTGATACCATGATTTGGAACGAAACTATCGAATGTATGAACCGCGAGGAAATGCGGAAATTACAGAGTATCCGCTTAAGGCGGGTTGTTGAACATGCTTATCATAATTCTCCTTTCTATCGTAAAAAAATGCAGGAAATGGGGATTACCCCGGAAGACATCCATTCTATTGATGATATAGTGAAGCTCCCGTTTACCGTCAAACAGGACTTGCGGGATAATTATCCTTTCGGACTGATGGCTGTGCCGATGTCTGAAATTGTTCGGTTGCACGCCTCTTCCGGAACGACGGGAAAGCCTATTGTTGTCGGCTATACCCGGAAAGACTTGTCTATCTGGGCTGAAGTTGTGGCGCGATGTCTGACTGCTTATGGTTTGACAAAGAATGATTCCGTACAGGTTTCATATGGTTACGGTCTGTTTACAGGAGGCTTGGGAGCACATGCCGGAGTTGAGAATATCGGTGGAACGGTAATTCCGATGAGTAGTGGTAATACGCAGAAGCAGATTCAGTTGATGCATGATTTCGGAGCTAAGGGATTGGCTTGTACTCCTTCGTATGCGTTATATCTGGCAGAAACGATTCATTCGTCCGGCATTCCGTTGGAAGAATTCAAATTGCGTGTCGGTGCTTTCGGTGCTGAACCTTGGACGGAAAATATGCGTAAAGAGTTGGAAAGCAAGTTGAATATCAAAGCATACGATATCTATGGGCTGACAGAAATTTGCGGTCCGGGGGTCGGAGGAGAGTGCGAATGCCAGAACGGTACGCATCTGTGGGAAGATCATTTTTTTCCTGAAATTGTCGATCCGGTTACTTTGGAACCGGTGGAACCCGGACAGCATGGAGAGCTGGTTTTTACGACATTGACAAAAGAGGGGATGCCTATGATCCGCTACCGTACGCGTGACCTGACGCATTTGATCTATGATAAATGCGAATGTGGACGTACGGCTGTTCGTATGGGACGTATTCTCGGGCGTAGTGACGATATGTTGATTATCCGGGGTGTGAACGTATTCCCGTCGCAGGTGGAATCGGTTATTCTTGAGATGCCGGAATTCGAACCGCATTATCTGATTGTGGTTGACCGTGTGAACAATACGGACACATTCCAGATTCAAGTGGAAGTGCGTCAGGAATTTTATTCAGACGAAATGAACAAGATGATCGCTTTGAAGAAGAAAATCGCAAACCGTATGCAAAGCGTAATCGGTTTGCAACCCGATATAAAGATTGTCGAGCCACGCAGCATCGAGCGGAGTATGGGTAAAGCCAAACATGTGATCGATCATCGCAGACTGGAATAGGAGAGAATTTTGATTTATGATTTATGATTTATGAATTATCAGTAGTTCATAAATCATAAATCATAAATCATAATTTATAAATTATAAATCACAAATCAAATTTCATCCCCATGTTAATTAAACAGTTATCTATCTTTCTGGAGAATAAGAAAGGCCGTTTTACGGAAGTTGCAAAAATATTAGGTGAAGCCGGCGTAAATATGTCCGCTTTCACGGTAGCTGAAAATTCAGACTTCGGTATCTTGCGTTTGATTGTGTCGGATACGGATACTGCTATCAAGGTCTTGCGCGATCGTCTGTATGCTGTGAGTGTGGCCGATGTTGTTTGTCTGCATTGTCCCAATCAGCCGGGAGCATTGGCTAAAGCTATGGATATCATTACTTCAGCTGGGATATTTATTGAATATATGTATGCTTTTTCTCAGGGTGAGGCGGCCAATGTGATCATTCGTCCCGATAATGTGGAGAAGTGTGCGGAGGTTCTGAAAGCCAATAAACTGGAGCTTATTGCGGCCAGTGACTTATATAAGTTGTAAATATTAACGTTAAGCGCTTCGTTTATTTGTCGGAAAACTTTAACTTTGCGCGCTAAAAGTATGTGAATGAAAAAGGTTGTATTTTTATTGATGATGATTACAGTTCTGTTGTCTTCCTGTGGGGAGTATAACAAGATACTGAAAAGTACAGACTACGAGCTGAAATATTCGTATGCAAAGAAATATTTCAATGCAAAGCAATATTCGAAGTCTGCCACTTTGCTGGATGAACTGGTGCCTATATTCAAAGGTTCCGCTCAAGCTGAAGAATCTTTGTATCTGTTGGCGCAAAGCTATTACGGCCAAAAAGACTATCAGACTGCTTCGCAATACTTTAATACCTATTATACGACTTATCCGAAAGGCGAGTATACCGAGTTGGCCCGTTATTATTCGGGTTATGGATTGTATTTGGATTCACCGGATCCCCGCTTGGATCAGGCACAAACGTATGAAGCTATTAATCAGTTGCAATTGTATTTGGAGTATTATCCGCAAAGCGAACGGGCTAAAGAAGCTCAGAACATTATGTTCGAATTGCAGGAAAAGCTCGCTTATAAAGAACTGTTAGCAGTCCGGTTGTATTTCAACCTGGGTACCTATATGGGAAACAACTATCTTTCATGTGTGATTACCGCGCAAAATGCACTTAAGAATTATCCGTATTCAAAATACAGAGAAGAGTTCATGTTCTATACCATTCGTGCCAAATATGAATTGGCTGTAGTGAGTGTGGAAGAAAAGTTGCAGGGACGTTACCGCGAAGTCGTGGATGAATACTACAACTACATGAATGAGTATCCCGAAGGCAAGTATGTAAAACAAGTTCAGAAGTTCTACGACTATGCCAGCAAGCGAATAACAGATACGTATTAACGAAACAACTAATCAATAAAGTAAGTATGGATTACAGAAAGACTAACGCTCCGTCGAATACAGTTACCCGCGACATGATGAAGCTGTCGGCAGACACGGATAATGTGTATGAAACTGTTGCAATCATTGGTAAACGTGCTAATCAGATTTCTGTTGAGATGAAACAGGATCTGGAAAAAAAACTCCAGGAATTTGCTTCCTATAATGATAATTTGGAAGAAGTTTTTGAAAACAGAGAACAGATTGAGATTTCACGTTACTATGAAAAACTCCCGAAACCGACCTTGATCGCAGCTAAGGAGTATGAAGATGGTAAGGTATATTATAAGAACCCTGCAAAAGAAAAGAATAACCTTTAATGAATTGACAATTGATAATTGATAATTGACGGTTGGTGAGCATCATCTAATAATTGTCAATTGTCAATTGTTAATTGTCAATTGTTTTATTATGTTACAGAGAATACAAACGGTTTATTTGCTTATTATAGTGGCATTGACGATTGCCATTCTGTTTTTACCGCTTGCTGTGTTGCAGTCGGGTGACCAGTTGTTTACTTTTGATGCAACCGGTATCAGTACGATGGCTGCTCAGCCGGAACTTATTTATCCCACATGGGGACTGTTTGCTTTGGCAATCGTGATCTCTTTGCTGGCTCTTTTGACTATCTTCCTGTTTAAGAAAAGAATCCTTCAAATACGCCTCTGCATATTTAATGCGATTTTAATGTTAGGCTTTTACGGCCTTTTTGCATTTTTTTACTGGAATCTGGGTAATCAAAAGGAGATATTCTCATTAAGCCTGAAGATCGCCTTTTCTTTTCCGCTGGTCAGTCTGATTCTGGATTATCTGGCTATACGCAATATTGGGGCGGATGAAGCGCTGGTGCGTTCTTTGGATCGTCTGAGATAATTATTTGGGAGTATATAAAAAGAAGAGGATGTCTCATCACTGGGACATCCTCCTTTTTTTGGCCTAAATCTGATAGCCTAAAGACTATATTACTCTATTAGCATTGATAAATCCTTACTACTTCTGATGCAAAACTAATCATTTAGTTGAGCTTCACTTTATGGGAAGAAAGGCGGCGTTTTTGTTTTGGGAGGAGCCTGCTACCCATTCTTAGCTTGTCTTTGTTGCAAAGTTATATGTAAGCCTTGATTTTTATGTTTGATATTGTCTAAGATTGTTCAAGAATCATCTTTTTTATTATATTTGCTACATGAAAAAGCTGCTTGCCATATTATTTAGCCTATTCTTATGTATATTTTCTACACAAGCAGAATCTCCTAATTATTATTTTAAACAAATATCCTTGAAAGACGGTCTTTCGCAGTCGACGGTCAATTGTGTGTTGAGTGACCATCAGGGAGTCATTTGGATAGGGACGAGTTTCGGGTTAAACCGTTTCGACCGAGAGAGGATCATGTCTTATAATAACGATAAGGATAATCTTTTTTCTATTCCTGGAAACGATATTATTTTCTTAACGGAAGACATTCAGCATAATATCTGGATCGGAACCGATAGAGGACTGGCCCGGTATGACCGCAGTAAAGACAGGTTTATGCGTATCACATTTGCCGGTTTGCCTTTGCATGTGCACAGTTCGGTTGTGACGGATAATGGAGTCCTGTTCTTTGGGACGGGAACAGCTTTCAGGTATTCTTATGTTGATAATCGGATTACGTTTTTACCTGTGAATGGACCGGAAAGAGTTACCTCTGCCTTCACGCATGCCTACATATATGATAAGCAAAAGCAGATCGTACTGCTTGTCTGCCGGCGTAACGGACTGTGGTGGTATCATCTTGCAACGGGCAAATTGGAGCGGATTTCTTTTATTCCTGCAAAAGAAATTACGAGCGTATGCCTGGATTCTTCAGGAAATATTTGGCTTTCGGTATATGCGGACGGCGTGTATGGATATACCAGTGCGGGAGATGAGTTCTGCCATTTGAATACGGGGAACCTGCTGAGTAATGATGTCGTCCTGGATATTAAGGAGATAGATGGTAAATTGTGGCTGGCGACAGATGGAGGAGGACTGAATGTATATGATCCCGATACACAGGGAATGCGTGTGATCTCGCATATTCCCGGAAATAATAACTCGCTGCCAGTCAATTCGTTCGGTTGCCTTTACAATGATCAGGAAAAGAATATATGGGCCGGTAGTATCCGGGGGGGACTGATCGGTTTGAAAAGAACTTATTTTTATACCTATGGTGATGCGCAATTGAATTCAACCAGTGGTTTGAGTTATAAGACTGTGACGAGCCTGTATGAGGATCGGGATCATATTTTGTGGTTGGGGACCGACGGTGACGGTATCAACCGGTTTGATCCGCGGACCAGTCAGTTCCGGCATTATCCTGCGACATTCGATAAAAAGGTGGTTTCGATCGTTGAATATGATGAAGACGAGCTATTGCTTTCGATATTTAGCCAGGGATTATATCGGTTTCATAAGAAGACCGGAGAACTTCAGGAATATATAGTTGCCGATGCCGAAAAATCCCGTCGTCTGTTCCGTCTTGGATTGGCTGTACATTTGGGCCGCCTGGATGATGCAAGTTTTTATATTTATTCCGATAGTGTTTATTTGTATAACCAACAGACAGGGCATTTGGATGCAATAAGGTGTAAGGAGGAAGGAGTAGTACTATCTGCTCTTATGGAGGTGTCCGGAGGCGAGCCAGATACATATTTGCGCAGTTTGTCCAATCTGTTGGTGCTGGACCACAAAGACCGCTCCATAGGTGTCTTTTATACTCCACCCGATTCTATCGGGACGATTGGCGCAGCGTGTCGGGATAAGGCCGGTTGTTTCTGGTTGGGGACATCCTCCGGCCTATACCGGTATGATCCGGTAACAAAACGGACTTCGACTATCGAAGAGAACCGCTTTGCAGGTACGAGTTCGTTAGGTTTTGACAGGCAGGGAAGGCTTTGGATCGGAACTCATAACGGGCTATATGCTTATATTCCGGAAGAAGGAAAAACCGTTGTTTTTGGAGAGTCGGACGGCGTTTATGCCAACGAATATTTGTTCAAACCTCCTTTGTTGACTGCTTCTGGCGATCTGTATATGGCCGGAGTGAACGGGCTGGTCTATATACGTAATAGTGTGCCTTTCCCGGAGGAAGCAGATCCTTCGATCAACTTACTGGATGTGGAACTCGATGGTATTTCTGTCGGTTCCGATGTGATAAGAGATAACAACCAGTTGTCGATCCCCTGGGATTATACATCCTTGAATGCCCGAATTATTGTGAAGGAAAAAGATTTGATGCGGAAGAAACTGTTTCGTTATTATATAAAAGGTAGCCTGAATGAAATGATCGAACGGTCCAGCCACACGATTTCTTTCCATGCCCTTTCTGTCGGTGAATACCATATTTGGGTGTCCTGCAATAAAAGGAATGGCGACTGGAGTACTCCGGTTCAGCTTCTGGCGATTACGGTTACGCCTCCTTGGTGGAAAACGACCGGATTCCTGATCTTGTTGATCCTGCTGATCCTGTTCGGCTCTGTACTGACAGCCTGGTTGGTGGTATTGAAAAAGGAACGTAAAATGGTTTGGGCGATCAAGGAACATGAACGGAAGACGTATGAAGACCGGGTGCGCTTCCTGATCAATATCAGCCATGAACTTCGTACGCCTCTCACCCTGATATACGCCCCATTGAAACGGTTGCTTGCGTCGGGAGAGGTGAAAGACGACAAATTGTTGCATTTATTGACCGGTATTTTCAGACAGACACGTCGGATCAAAGATAATATTAATATGGTGTTGGATGTCCGTAAGATGGAGGTTGGAGGCGAATCGTTGAGCCTGACCAGGCAGCCAGTCAACGACTGGTTGCAGGAAATCTCCAGTGACTTTGACCTTGAATTCCAGGTCCGGAATATCCAGTTGGTATATGATTTCGACGAATCGCTTGGAGAAGTGCCTTTCGACGCCTCCAAGTGTGAGATCGTATTGTCCAACCTGTTGATGAATGCCCTGAAGTTCAGCAAACCGAATACAGTCGTTGTCCTGTCTACGCGCCGTAAACCTGATTATGTCCGCATATCTCTTTCGGATGAAGGTATCGGGTTGGACCATGTGGAGATCGATCGTCTGTTCACCCGTTTCTATCAAGGTGACCATGACCGGAAAGGGAGCGGTATCGGGTTGTCGTATGCTCGTATGCTGGTTGAAATGCACGGAGGAAATATCGGCGCGCAGGCAAATGAAGGACGTGGGGCGACCTTCTTTTTTGAACTACCCCTGGAGAATACATCCGTGCCTATAGAGGCAAGGCCCTATATGTCCCAATTGCTACAGACATCCGATGTCGAGATACCCGGTGCCGATGACTATCCGGTTGCCGGATATACAGTTATGATCGTAGAAGATGAACCGGAACTGCGTAACTACCTGAAAGATGAATTGAGTGGGTATTTCAAGGAAGTTTACGTTGCGGAAGATGGTCGGCAGGCGCTTGAAATGATTCAGGCGAAACTTCCCGACTTGGTAGTCAGTGACGTGATGATGCCTTATATGAACGGTTTCGAATTGTGCCGCCGTATAAAGAGCGATGTGGGGATCAGCCATATTCCGGTTATCCTGTTGACGGCGCGTACCGATAATGAGAGTACCGTACAAGGATATAAGTTAGGAGCCGATATGTATGTCCCGAAACCGTTCGACCTTGGTTTCCTGCTTGCAGTCCTGCGCAACCAGCTTAAGAGCCGTGAGATCATCCGGAATCGTTATAAAGAAGCAGAACAGATCGTTTCGCCTAAAACCGATACGATCAGCAATGCCGATGAACAGTTCATGCGCAGACTGAATGAACTGATCAGCAGCAATCTGACCAATCCTGACCTGGATGTGCAGTTTGTCGCTGCACAGATGGCCATGAGTCGCGCTTCGCTTTACAATAAATTGAAATTGCTTGCCGGCATTAGCATAGGCGATTATATCAACAAGTTCAGAATGGCCGAGGCCGTTCGCCTTCTTGCCGACAAGGATCTAAGTATACAGGAAGTATCGGAGAAGACAGGTTTCTCCCATCAACGCTATTTCAGTACAGTCTTTAAACAAATATATGGAGTGACACCCTCACAATACAGACAGGACTTATGATTTAAAATCCCGGAATCATATACGTGATTTTGGCCGAGATCACCTGTGAAGACGATTTGGAAAAATAATCTTCTTTACGGCTGTTGAAGATGTCGCTAAGGGCATAGTAGTAACGGCCTTCCAACAGGAAAGAGCCGATTCCCGTACGAAGTTCGATACCTGGACCACCGCATAATCCCCAGTCGAATTTCTTTTCGACCGGCATATTGTGCTGTTCGTTTTCGGTGTTCGGCTTGGCTCCGTTCAGATTTTCGTCTGTCTTCTCGCCAAAAGCATATCCTATTTTGGGACCCAGGTTGACGAATACCCTGAAACGTTTACTGCCGAAATAGATATGCGTCAGAATCGGAAGTTCAAAGTAGTTGATCGTCCGGCTGTATTTATACTGTGGCTGGTCTTCGAACTTTTCATCCCATCCATGTTGGATGAAATTCAGTTCAGCCTGCAATCCGAGATTCTTTTCTGTGATCCACCGGAGTGTAAAGCCTCCCGTATAGCCCAATTTCATTTTCTGCTGCACTTTTGTCTGGGCAAAACTGACTTTGGAAAAGGTTGTACCGAAAGAAGCTCCCAAAGATAATTCCCGTTTGAACTTATTCTGAGCCTGGATTCCGTTCAAGGCGACAAGGCCTATAATAGCTGTTGCAATAACTTTCTTGATCATCTTACTTCATTTCGTGTTACATTGAAATCACTCTGATAATGAACAATAAAGATGTTCGTGTTGATGAAGCCTCCCCAGTTATTCACACGATGGAAATCGAATCCGGTCTGTACACCCTGGTAATGAATCTTATCCAGATTATTTTCGAAGTTGGAACCGTATTTGTTGATTGCTCCGATGAAAAACATACCGGTGTCGAATCCTAAAATACCATATTTAGGGAATATATTGATCAGGTTCTTACTATACCAGTTTTTATATTTGGTATAGAAATCAGCCACCTCTTTCGACAGGTTGTCTGCGTAGAAGTTACTGTATATATACGTGTTCAGGGCATAGAAATCTTCCAAACAGTCACGTGTGTACGTCTGCCATTCGGGATAGCCGAACAAGGTCAGTCCGCATTCGGGCTTTGTCTCCGCCAGCATGCGTAACGGAGACTTGATCTTGTTTAGAGCCTCCAGTGTACCCGAAGTCGGTACGACTACATTCCGTTTGTCCGTTCTGAGGAGCGTGTCGACATCGGCAGTCAGGGTTTCGGCATTATAATTGATTTCGGTAAATGGGATCTGTCGTTGTTTCATCTCGGCTTTGAATGCTTTGATAAATTCGGTTTTATCCTTGCCGTCTCTGATGTTCAGCAGGATTATATTGTCTTCGGCAAATAGGTCGCATCCGCCTTGAGCCGCTTTGGCATACAGATAGGAGTGGGGCGTATTTACCTGGTAAACATACGCGTTCGACAACACATCGTCGTTCTTCGATGTAAAAGGAATCACATATTTGATGTTGTTCTTCTGGGCAAATTCCGCAACCGGACCGATCTGGTCGTTTTGTACGGCTCCGATGATGAGGTTTGCATTCTTCAAGGCGTCCTCTTTCAGGATATCTTTCAGTTTCTTCGTTCCGTTTCCCGTATCATAAACCGACAGATCGACAGAACAGCCTGTGTTTTTAAGACTGTCCACCGCCAGCAAGAAACCTTCGTAATATTCGATGAAGCGTTGTGTCTCCGTAGACGGGGTAGCTTCATTCGTCATAAACGGCAATAACAAGGCTACTTTGACGCTGTTGACGCGCTCGATGCTTTTGGGTTCCGAGAGCAAAGCATTGACATCTCTTTCCGAAAGCATAGCGGTTGCTGGTTCGGTCGTCACATTCTCTTCGGCTTGTACGGGTATCTTAATGACCATACCGGCTTTCACCCCTTCTTTCAATTTCGGGTTAAGCTTGATCAACTCGTAGCTGGAAATATTGAATTTCCGGCAGATCCGGTACATGGTTTCCTTTTTCTGGACGGTATATTCAATTTCTTTGGTAATGGTCTTGAGCTCCGTTGTCGGCAAATCTTCTACTTGCGTCGCCGGAATACGGATTGTCTTGCCAATCGTAAAAGTGGAAGTAGACAATCCGGGGTTCGCTTTTACGATAGCGGTAGCGGGAACTGTGTACCGGATGGATAATGAATACAGGGTTTCTTTGGGCTGTATGGTATGGAAAATATAATTTCCATCCTGCTTCTTAGCAGTACCTCCAACCATGTCGCGTTGCGGGATTTTAAGGGTGGCGCCTGCTTTGATCCCCTCTTTGCTATCTGGATTCAGTCGGTAAATATCATCAGGCGTAACCCCGTACATGGTAGCGATTGCGTAAACTGTTTGTCCTCTTTCTATCGTATGAAAAAACACATTATTGTCTTGTCTGCTTGTAATAACCACTTGTGATCGGTTGTTTTGTGCATGGATAGATACACCAGCCAGACTCAGAAAGAGCATCAGTACATATATGTTAATCTTATTCATTTGCTGATTTGGATTATTTAGGGGCAAAGATAACAACAAAAAACGAGAGTAATAATAGATAAGAGCAAATTCAACTCTCACTTATCGTCATAATGACCATAAGCAGATAGCACGAGAACAAGTATCTCGTCATCGTTGATTTGATAAACTAATCGATGTTTTTTGCTGATAGAACGAGACCATTGTCCTGCGCGGTCGTTTGACAATTGGTGAGGATGTCCTGTACCTGTGGTTGGATGCTCCATGAGTTCATTCAAGAGATGGACGGCCTTCTTGAATGCAGAAGGTTCGCTTTTTTTGAGTTTACGCAAATCGGTTTCGGCGTCAGGTGTGTATTTGAGCTTATACATATCTAAATCAGAGATTATTTAACCAAGCATTCATATCTTCCTTGTTGTCGAAGCAGATACCTTCACCCTGTTTTGCTTGTTGTAAAGCGTGGTCTATTTTGGCAAAAAAAGCATCTTTGCTCATAGATGCCTTATCTTCCTGCCGTTTTTGGTCGGCAAGTTTTTTAAGATATTTGGCCGCACGTTTCATTAGCCCTTCTTCTTCGGCAATGGTGCTCAGGCTGCGATAAATTTCCGCATTAAGTTGTGTAATAGTCATAATATCCTCTTTTTAATACTGTGTCATGTTTTACAAAAATAGAATATTTATTCTGATTTATATGATTCTCTAAGAAAATAATGAAATTTCGGTTCTTTTTTAACAGGAAATCCCGACCTTTCCCTCCTTCAAATAAAACCGTTTGTCATGCTCGGCCAAAAAGCGGATGGTGGTGACGATTTTCTCCTCCGGAAAAGGCAATAAAGGGAGCAAAGCGGTGACAGGAAGCGGTTGCCGGGTAGATAGCAGTTCGAGCAACAGGTCGCGTATGGCATTGAAATCCCGATTGTTCAAGCCGGAATCATTCTTGGAAAGGCAGACGTCGCAACACCCGCAATCTTCCGTATTCTTTTCTCCGAAATAGGAGAGTAGCAGACGGCTCCGGCAGATATGTTCCCCGTCCATGTATTCCACCACTTTCGAAATGCGCTTTTTCATTCTTTCCCGACGTTCCTCATAAGCGGAGGATGGGATAATAAGGGCATTTTTTCGCACGCGTGGATGCGTATAAGTGATTTGGGGAGCGGTCTGGAAGGAAGATTCGTCCATTCCTTCGCAATATTCGATGTAGCCGGATAGTTCCAGCAACTTCAATGCATGATGCACCTGTAACGGAGGAAATTGGCAGGTGGAATAGAAATCCGTCAGTTCGAAGTTATAAACGATATCTTTTCCCTGTCCTTCCTGAATCCGGAAATAATCGCCCAACGCTTCATACACTTTCCCGATCAGCTTCTTTTCGGGAAACTCATCGTCTATCCGCTTTCTCAGATGAAAACTATCCGTATCTGTGCAGAGAGCCACCGCAAAGGCCTTTCGGCTGTCCCGTCCGGCACGGCCTGCCTCCTGGAAATATTCCTCCAATGACTCCGGCATATCCAGATGGATGACCAGTCGTACATCCGGTTTGTCGATCCCCATCCCGAAAGCGTTCGTGGCCACTATTACGCGGCATTCATTGTTTTTCCAGCGGCTTTGCCGGATCACCTTTTCCTCCCGGCTTAATCCGGCATGGAAAAAGTCGGCCGATATTCCCGATTGTTGCAGGAAGATTGCCACCTCCTTGGTCAGCTTGCGGTTTCGTGCGTAGACGATAGCCGTACCGGGCACTTTTCCGAGTATGTAGGCCAGTGTGCCTAACTTGTCTTCCGTACGGCGCACGATATAGGCGAGATTCGGGCGGACAAAACTTTTCCGGAAAACATTTTTTTTCTGGAAAAGCAGTCGTCCCTGTATGTCGTCCACGACTTCGGGTGTGGCGGTTGCCGTCAGTGCCAGTACCGGCACTCCGGGCAGTTGCTCCCGTATATCGGCGATGTGGAGGTAGGAAGGACGGAAGTCATAGCCCCATTGCGAGATACAATGACTCTCGTCTACCACTAACAGGCAGACGTTCATGGCCTGCAACTTTTCCCTGAATAATCCGGTGGCAAGTCGTTCGGGTGAAACATACAGGAACTTATTTTGTCCGGAAACGCAATTTTCCAGCTCCCCGGCGATTTCCTGGCGGCTCATGCCCGAATACACTGCTGTGGCTTTGATTCCGACCCGGCGCAGATTGTCGACTTGGTCGCGCATCAAAGCGATAAGCGGGGTAATGACAAGGCAAATTCCATCCATCGCCAGCGCCGGAACCTGAAAGGTGATCGATTTGCCACCTCCCGTAGGCATAAGCCCGAGTGTATCTTTTCCGGCACAGACAGAACGAATGATCTCTTCCTGTAAAGGACGGAAAGCAGGGTATCCCCAATACTTCCCTAAAATCTTATGGTAGACATCCACCGCATCCCTTCATATATCGTTCTCCTTGATGTCCTTCACCATGAGTTGCAACGATGTGTTGCCGTTGTAGGTGTTCTCCTCGATGGTGTAGCAGATATTGAAAGGTTTCATGTTCTTGATATGCGTATTGTGTTGGCGCATACCGAAAGCAATGCCATGTATCGGTGTGTTCGACTTGTCGTCGATCAGTTCCAATTTGATGTGTTCAAGGTCTTTCCCTACCAGTTTGCTGGTCCCGTAGTCTTTGACTCCGAGAGAGCAGAATACGGGCTTCTGGTTGTCCGGGCCGAACGGGTTCATTTTTTTTAGTTCGCTCATGAACTTTGAATTGATATCTTGCAGGTCCAGTACGGCATCTATATCGATCTGCGGCGTCATCTGTTCGGGAATGATCTCGTCGGCAGCCAGTTTGAGGAACCGCTGGGTGAAAGCATCTAAGTTTTCCTCTTTCAGGGAGAGGCCGGCGGCATAGGTATGACCCCCGAAGTTTTCCAGCAGGTCGCGGCAGCTTTCGATCGCTTTGTATATGTCGAATCCCGTAACCGAACGGGCGGAACCGGTAATCAGTTCGGACGATTTCGTCAGGACGACTGCCGGGCGGTAGTATTTTTCCGTCAGGCGGGAGGCGACGATCCCGATCACCCCTTTATGCCATCCCGGATTGTAGACGATGATCGCCTTACGGTCTTCCATATTCTGGAATTCGTCGATGATGGCGTTCGCCTCGTCTGTGATCTTTTTGTCCAGCTCGCGGCGTTCTTCGTTATACTGGTTGATGCTTTCGCTTTTTTCGCGGGCCACGTCCACATCCTTTGCCAAGAGCAGTTCGACTGCTTCCTTTCCGTTCATCATACGTCCGGAAGCGTTGATGCGCGGTCCGATCTTAAAGACGATGTCGCTGATCGTGATCTCTTTGCCCGACAGACCGCAGATATCGATAATCCCTTTCAGGCCGAGGCTCGGATTGCTGTTAAGCTGCTTTAGACCGTAATAAGCCAATATGCGGTTTTCGCCAGTGATAGGGACGATGTCCGAGGCGATGCTGACAGCCGTCAGTTCCAGCAGTTTTTCCAGGTCGGCGAACGGGAAGTTGTTGCTTTTGGCGAATGCCTGCATGAACTTGAAGCCGACGCCACACCCCGACAGATGTTCGTACGGATAGACCGAGTCCACCCGTTTGGCATCCAGCACGGCGACCGCATCCGGCAATGTGTCGTCCGGCATATGATGGTCGCAGATGATAAAATCGATTCCCAATTGCTTGGCATATTCGATCTTTTCGATGGCTTTGATACCGCAGTCGAGCGAGATCACCAGCGTGATTCCGTTTTCCCGGGCGTAGTCGATCCCTTTATACGAAATCCCGTATCCTTCGTCATACCGGTCCGGAATATAGAAATCCAGCGTCGATGAATAAGGACGCAAATACTTGTAGACCAGTGAAACGGCAGTTGTGCCGTCTACATCGTAGTCTCCGTAAATCAAAATCTTTTCTTTGTTTCCCAATGCTTTATTCAAGCGCTTGACAGCTTTTTCCATATCCGGCATGAGGAATGGATCATGCAAGTCGTTCAAGCTGGGTTTAAAGAATTTCTTCACCTCTTCAACAGTGGAGAGTCCTCGTTGAACGAGCAAAAGACATACGAACGGACTGAGTCCCATTTCGCTTGCCAGCTTGTCTCTCTTATGTAACTCTTCTTCTGTTGGGGTTTGAAAGTTCCATTTTGTAATCATTATATATTGTTTTTTCTTTTTTTCGTCTCTGAGATGAGGAGGGTGTTTCAAATTGACATTGCCGGACGCGGATGACGCAGACAATGCAGACGGACGCAGATTTATTTTGTTGATAATTAATATATCAGCGTTAATCTGCGCTCGTCTGCGTCATCTGCGTCCCATGAATACCGATATTTGACATACTCTCTTCATTTGAATCCGTAAAGTTAGATAATATAAATGGATATTTCTGTTTGGCGGCTTGCTTTTTAATTAAATTATAATTTCGGAAAAATTTTCACCTTGCTTTTTATGGTGAAAATTTATTTTCACTTTGTTTCGTGTGGCTGAAAATTTATTTTCACTTGCGGGAAAATTTATTTTCTCCGGGGTGAAAATAAATTCTTATGGCTTTTCTTGTTTGTCGGCTGTGGCGGCAAAACATTTTATCTCTTTTGTTTCCAAGTCCGCGAATGATTTGTACATTTGTGACATTATTTAAAAAACAATGACAGAAGATATTCAAAAAGCTTGCGAGATCATGCAGGCGGGAGGCATAATACTCTATCCTACAGATACGATCTGGGGAATTGGTTGCGATGCGACCAATGAGAAAGCCGTACAAAAAGTGTACGAGTTGAAGAAGAGAATGGACAATAAGGCTATGCTGGTATTGACCGACAGTTCGGCAAAGCTGAGCATGTACGTGTCGGATATGCCCGATATAGCCTGGGACCTGATCGAGGTGGCCGATAAACCGCTTACGATTATCTATCCTCATGCGAAGAATCTGGCGAATAATCTCTTGGGGGAAGACGGAAGTGTCGGTATCCGGGTGACGAACGAAGAGTTTTCCCGTAAACTGTGCGAGCGTTTCCGCAGACCGTTGGTATCTACCTCTGCGAACGTGAGCGGCGAACCTTCTCCGGGTAATTTCAGCGAGGTGTCGGACAGTATTAAGAACGGAGTCGATTATATTGTGAAATATCGCCAAGATGATATGAGCAAGGCGGGGCCTTCCAATATCATTAAGTTAGGAGACGGTGGCGTTGTCCAGGTAATCAGGTAAGAATGAAGAGGAGCAAGCAGGCAGGAAAATACATATTATCGGATTTCGTATCGGCTTCGGTTGCGTGGTTGCTATTCAATATCCTTCGTTATGAAATCTTGTTCATTATTAATGAGGGAACTGATAGTCTGCTTGATTATTTGCAATATCCGGGTGTACTCACCGGCCAGATCGTCATTCCTTTCTTCTGGTTGGTGCTTTATTATTTTTCGGGATATTACAACAAGCCGTTTGGAAAGTCTCGCCTCACCGAACTTTTTTCGACATTCATTACTGTGCTGATCGGGACGATTTTCGTCTTCTTTGCTTTGCTGCTCGACGATATTCCCCGTTCGATCAATATCTATTATAGATTATTCTTCGGAATGTTCGGATTGCAGTTTTTCATTACCTACATTCCACGTTTGCTGATTACGCAGAGCGGGGTAAGAAAAATAAAGAACCGGGAATGGGCGATGAACGTGCTGATTGTCGGTGCGGGAGAGAAGGCGGTCCGTATCGCTCACGATTTGTATCGCTTGGGCTATGATATTTGCGGGTTTGTCTCGGAAGACGAGAGGATTCCGGTCAAGGCTGACCGGAATCAGGTGTTAGGGACGGTGGAAGATATTCCAGTTTTGATGGAAAAGGAGAATGTGGATGAAATCGTTTTGGCTGTCGAGTCGAAGAACAATAAGATGCTCTTGGGAATCCTTTATTCGCTCTACCGCTATAAACGTCCGATAAAAGTGCTGGCGGATCGGTTCAATATGCTTTCGAAAATCCAGCTTCGAACGATACGGGGAATCCCGTTGGTCGATGTGACGGATAACAACTTTTCACCGGCCGGGCAGAACATAAAGTTTTTTCTGGATAAGGTTTGTTCTGCTGTTGCATTGTTACTGCTTTCTCCTTTATTCGTCTATATTGCATGGCGGGTGAAGAGGGATTCTCCGGGACCCGTGTTTTTCCGTCAGGAGCGGATTGGTTATCTCGGACAGCCGTTTTGGATGTATAAGTTCCGTACCATGTATGTCAATGCTGAAGAGAACGGGCCGTCGCTTTCGTCGGAAGACGACCCGCGTGTAACGCCGTTCGGACGTGTCATGCGAAAATACCGGCTGGACGAATTGCCACAGTTCTGGAACGTACTGAAAGGGGATATGTCACTGGTCGGACCGCGCCCCGAACGGAAATATTTTATCGACGAAATTGTGAAGACGGCTCCTTATTATTATCTGTTGCACAATGTCCGTCCGGGCATTACCTCGTTGGGGATGGTGAAGTACGGCTATGCGGCAAGCGTGGACAAAATGGTGGAGCGTATGGAATATGATATATTGTATTACGAAAATATGTCGTTGACGTTGGATCTGACGATTCTGATCTATACGGTTAAGACTGTCGTTACCGGAAAAGGGATTTGAGGAATTAAAGAATTAAAGAATGAAGGAATTAAAGAATTAAGGAATGAAGAAGGATAACTTTCAACTTTCAACTTTCAACTTTCAACTTTTCTATCGCTTCCTGCTATGGCGGGACAAGCATATACAAGAGAAGCATTTCATACTGATCGTCAGTTTCCTGGTCGGTATCTGTACGGCAGCAGCAGCTATTATCCTGAAGTCGATCATCCATTTTATACAACATCTTCTGACCGGCAATTTCAATCAGGACGGGGCGAATTACTTGTATCTGCTCTATCCGGTGATCGGTATCCTGCTGGCCGGTTTGTTTGTAAAATATATCGTACGGGATGATATCAGCCATGGGGTGACGAAGATACTCTATGCCATTTCCCAACGAAAGAGCCGTATCAAGCCTCATAATACTTGGACTTCCATTGTTGCCAGTTCCGTTACCATCGGCTTTGGTGGATCGGTCGGGGCGGAGGCGCCTATCGTGTTGACGGGGGCTGCGATCGGTTCCAACTTGGGCCGCTTGTTCCGCATGGAGCAAAAGACGCTGATGTTGCTGGTCGGTTGTGGGGCTGCCGGTGCGATTGCCGGTATTTTCAAAGCTCCGATTGCAGGGGTGGTGTTTGTGGTGGAAGTGCTGTTGCTGGACTTGACGATGACGTCGGTACTGCCTTTGCTTATCACTTCGGTGACGGCTGCGACCGTTTCCTATATCTTTACGGGTACGGAAGCGATGTTTCCGTTTTCGCAGACTGAAGCGTTTGTGATCGAGCGTATCCCTTATGTGCTGCTGCTCGGGGTTTTCTGCGGTCTGGTGTCTCTCTATTTTACCAAGGTCATGAACCGGGTTGAGGGAATGTATCGCAACTTGAATAATTACTGGAAGAAATTCGTCGTCGGGGGGATCATGTTGAGTGTGTTGATCTTCATATTTCCTCCGCTCTACGGTGAAGGTTACGATACGATTTCGTCTTTGTTGAACGGGCAGTTTTCCCATATAATGGATAAGAGTATGTTCTATAGCTTGAACGATACCTATTGGGGATTGCAGATATTCCTTACGCTGATCCTGTTGTTTAAGGTCTTTGCTTCGAGTGCGACGAATGCAGGAGGTGGTTGCGGTGGTATATTTGCTCCCAGCTTGTATTTGGGATGTATTGCCGGATTCGTGTTTGCTCATGCGTCCAACTATTTCCCTTTTACGATGTATCTGTCGGAGAAGAATTTCGCCTTATTGGGAATGGCGGGAATCATGTCCGGTGTCATGCACGCGCCGTTGACCGGTGTCTTCCTGATTGCGGAGCTGACCGGAGGATACGCTCTTTTCCTTCCGCTGATGATCGTATCCGTGAGTTCTTATATCACGATCAAGATGTTTCTTCCGCACAGTATCTATTCAATGCGTCTGGCTCAGAAAGGAGAGTTGCTTACCCATCATAAAGACCGTGCCGTGTTGACGTTGCTGAATACCGACAGTGTGATCGAACGCGACTTCCTGACCGTCTCTCCCGAAATGTCTTTGGGAGATATGGTGAAGGTGATTGCCAAGAGCGGACGAAACACGTTCCCGGTTATCGACGAGCGGGGAATCCTGTTAGGACTCGTTCTGTTGGATAATATCCGGAACATTATGTTCCGCCCTGAGTTATATAACCGGTTTCACGTCTCCAAGTTCATGGTTTCGGCACCTGCCAAGATCCAGGTAGGGACGCCGATGGAGCAGATCATGCGTATCTTTGACGATACGAAGGCCTGGAACCTGCCGGTTGTAGATGAGGAAGGACGGTATATCGGTTTTATGTCCAAATCGAAGATATTTAATTCATACCGCGAAGTGCTGGTTGAAAACTTTTCAGGAGATTAAAAAAATGAAGAAAGAAGATTTACGAATCGTTTATATGGGCACTCCCGATTTTGCGGTGGAGAGCCTGCGTGCCTTGGTTGAGGGCGGATATAATATAGTAGGGGTGATTACGATGCCGGACAAGCCGGTCGGCCGTCATGGGAGTGTCTTGCAGGCAAGTCCTGTGAAGCAATATGCCGTATCGAAGGAATTGCCGGTACTCCAGCCGGAAAAACTGAAAGATGAGGCTTTTCTTTCCGAGCTGCGGGCTTTGAAAGCGGACTTGCAGATCGTCGTCGCTTTCCGTATGTTGCCGGAAGTTGTCTGGAATATGCCTCGCTTGGGAACGTTTAACCTCCATGCCTCTTTGCTTCCTCAATACAGGGGAGCTGCGCCTATCAACTGGGCGGTGATCAACGGAGATACAGAAACCGGTGCGACAACCTTTTTCCTGACTCACGAGATCGACACGGGGAAGATTATCCGCCAGAAGCATTTGCCTATTGCCGATACGGATGATGTGGGCATTGTCCATGATTCTCTGATGACAATGGGGGCCGGGTTGGTGTTGGAAACCGTCGATTTGCTGCTGGAAGGAAAAGCAGATGCCGTTCCTCAGGAAGAATTTTATAAAGATCCTTCCGAACTCCGGCCCGCTCCGAAGATTTTCAAAGAGACTTGCCGTATCGATTGGCATCAGCCGGTGAAAAGGATTTATGACTTTATTCGTGGTCTGTCTCCCTATCCGGCGGCCTGGACTGAAATCGTTTCTCCGGAAGGTGTGCGTACCACACTGAAAATCTATCAGGCAGAGAAGCTTTTTGTCGCACATGAACTTCCCGTCGGAACCGTCCGGACCGATCGTAAAAGTTATATCGATGTAGCAGTGGAAGATGGATACTTGCGTTTGCTATCCATTCAATTGGCCGGTAAGAAACGTTTGCCGGTGGCGGACTTCCTGAACGGGTTCAAACAGATAGGAGAATATAAAGTTGATTAATAAAAAAGGAGGTGTGTCAAACTATCCTTGTCCCCGCGCCCCTCGCGGGGCCGCAAAAGGACAGACCTTATCAATCCGATTTTTATAGGGTCGGTTTTTATGCGATCCCGCGTCAAGCGCGGGAACAGGATAGTTTTGACCTCCTTTTACTTGATAGATATTTTTATTTATCTGGTTTCTTGTAATGCATCTTCCAAACTGATTCCTAATGCATCGGCTACACCTTTGCCATAAGCGGGATCTGCCTTATAACAATTGCGCACGTGACGTTGCTGGATGAACAGTTCGGCTCCTCCGATCTGACGGGCAGTGTTCTCGAACAGGAGTTGTTGTTCGTCGGCCGGCATCAGACGGAATAGTGCACCGGGCTGGCTGTAGTAATCGTCGTCGTATTCACGCTCGTTATAGTTGTAGATAGGACCGTTGGCAGGATAGGGCGGTTCCTTGTTTTCGGGTGTGTCCTTCCATTCACCGTAACTGTTAGGCTCGTATCCTTTGGCTGCACCGTAGTTGCCGTCTACACGCATGGCTCCGTCGCGATGGTAAGCATGGAACGGACAACGCGGTTTGTTTACCGGAATCTGCTCCAAGTTGACTCCTAAACGGTAACGTTGTGCATCTCCGTATGAGAAGAGGCGGCCTTGCAGCATCTTGTCAGGAGAAAATCCGATACCATCCACGATATTCATCGGATTGAAGGCGGCTTGTTCGACCTCGGCGAAATAGTTTTCCGGATTGCGGTTCAGTTCCAGGATACCTACATCCATCAACGGGAAGTCTCCGTGCGGCCATACCTTCGTCAAATCGAAGGGGTTGATGTGATAGTTGTTTGCCTCTTCGACTGTCATCAACTGGATTTGGAACTTCCATTTCGGGAAATCGCCTTTCTCGATGCTTTCGAAAAGGTCACGCTGGTGTGATTCGCGGTCTTTCGCAATGATCGCTTCGGCTTCCTGGTCGGTCAGGTTCTTAATGCCCTGTAATGTCTTAAGATGGAATTTCACCCAGATGCGTTCGTTATCGGCATTGATGAAGCTGTACGTGTGGCTTCCGAATCCATGCATGTGGCGGTAGGAATAGGGAATGCCGCGAGGGCTCATCGTGATCGTTACTTGGTGTAAGGCTTCGGGAAGCAAGGTCCAGAAGTCCCAGTTGTTGTTGGCACTGCGCATGTTTGTTTTCGGATCCCGTTTGACGGCGTGGTTAAGGTCTGGAAACTTCAACGGGTCGCGCAGGAAGAATACGGGTGTGTTGTTTCCCACCAGGTCCCAGTTACCTTCTTCGGTATAGAACTTAATAGCGAAACCGCGTATGTCACGTTCCGCATCGGCAGCACCACGTTCGCCGGCAACGGTCGAGAAGCGGACAAAACAGTCTGTTTTTTTACCTACTTCGCTGAATATCGCGGCTTTTGTGTATTTTGTGATGTCATTTGTAACGGTAAAAGTACCATAGGCACCTGAACCTTTAGCATGCATACGTCTTTCGGGGATCACTTCCCTGTCGAAATGGGCGAGCTTTTCAATTAACCACGGGTCTTGTAATAAGACCTGCCCACGCGGACCCACTGTCTGCGTGTTCTGATTGTCTGCAACGGGACGACCGTTGGCTGTCGTTAGTTTTCTGTCATTCATACGGATGTTTTTTTAGCCTGTAATTCGTCAGATTATATCTTGCCTTTATTATATAAAACTGCTTTCATACAGATTTTGTTTTTAAATGTGCTGTAAAAGTAAGCTGTTATTAAATGCCTGTCAAATAGGTAATTTTAATGCTTGTATAAACCTATTCTATATTGGCCGGCTTATTTCTGTTTCCGATTGAATTTGTCCAATACTTTTTCCTGGAATAATTGCAGCAACTCGTAAAAACTGGGGATAAACATCGTTGCAAAAATGGTGTTTATCGCCATGCCGAATACGACTGCCGCTCCTAAGGATAGACGGCTTCCGGCTCCGGCTCCTGTTGCAAACAGTAAAGGCATAACCCCTAATACGAATGCGAATGAAGTCATCAAGATTGGACGCAGACGGACATGACCGGCTTCGAGTGCGGATTCGCGTATCGGATTACCGGCCTTATGGTAGTCACGGGCAAATTCAACAATCAGGATACCGTTCTTGGCAGAAAGGGCGATCAACAGGATGATACCGATTTGTGTATAAATACTGACCGGCACGCCCATGACGAAACATCCCAAAATGGCTCCTAACAAGGCGATCGGAAGTCCCATAATGGCAGCGATCGGGCTTGTCCAGCTTTCATACTGTGCGGAAAGAACCAGGAAAGCGACCAAAAGAGCCATTGCAAAAACGAGCATGGTGGTGGAGCCTGCTTTCGTTTCCTGATAGGCGACGGATGTCCATTCATATCCGAAATTATTGCCTAACTGCTCTTGTACGAGCTCTTCCATAGCCTGGATCGCTTCACCGGAGCTATATTTCGGATTGGCTATGCAGGTGATGGATGCCGACTTATACATATTATACAGGTTGATCTGATCCAGTCCCAACTGCTCCTTCACCTCTGTAAAAGCGGAGAAAGGAACCATTTTGCCGGAATTGTTTTCGAGACTCAGGTGCAACACATCGTCTATAACTTTTTGAGCTTGGTCGTTGGCCTCGATCTTTACCTGGTAGATACGCCCGAATTCGACGAAGTCGTTTACATAAGCAGCTCCCATATAGTAGCTTAAAGTCGAGAAAACCTGGTTAAGCTGAAGGCCGAGCAATTGTACTTTGTCACGGTCTATTTCCAGATTGTATTGCGGTACGTTGGCTTGGTACATACTGGAAAGGCTGAGCAATTGCGGTTTGCTTCGATACGTGGCTTGCAGTGTTTCGATGGCATGTTGCATTTCTGTAGGTCCCAGGTTTTTACGGTCCTCCAACTGGAGTTGCAGGCCTCCTGAAGCTCCCAATCCGGGAATTGCAGGGGGAACCATTGCGAATATCTGTGCTTCCTGAATACCGTAGGCTTCTCGGTTGAAACGGTTTACGACGGCCGAAGCGGTATGCTCTTTACCTTTTCGTTCGTTCCAGTTTTTCAGGATCACGAAATAGGTTCCTGCGTTCGAGAGTTCGCCGCCGCCCATGATAGAAAAACCGTTTACTCCGATATAGGTCTTGACTTCAGGATAGCTGTCGAGGATCTTGTCGATCTGCTTTCCGACTGCTTCCGTACGGTTCAGGCTGGCTGCCGGCGGGAGCTGGGTAGATACCAGGAAATAACCGTCATCCTCTTCCGGAATGAAAGTGGTAGGCCAGCGCATGAACATGACAATGGCAATGACCGTTATGATCCCGAATATCACCATTGTGACAAGCGGGCTTTTCAGCATGCGGCCGACAATGTCGTCATATATTTTCTGAGTTTTGCCGAACACCTTGTTGAAGGCCTTGAACACAAAAAATTTCGGTTCTTTGTTTGCTTGCAGGAACAGGGCACACAAGGCCGGCGTGAGCGTCAGTGAGTTGAAACCGCTTAAAACGGTGGCAGCAGCGATTGTCAGGGCAAATTGTTTGTATAATTGCCCGGAGATACCACTGATGAAGGTGGTCGGGATAAAGACAGCCAGTAACACCAACACAACACCTATGATCGGACCGACAATTTCACCCATAGCTTCTGTCACGGCTTCACGGGCAGTATATTTCCCCGTATCCATGAGCCGCGACGAGTTTTCTACCACCACGATCGCATCATCCACCACGATTGCGATAGCCAGGATCAACCCGAACAAAGTCAACGTATTGATCGAAAACCCCAAGGCCGACATGACCGCCAGTGTCCCGATCAGGGAGACGGGGATGGTGATACAGGGGATGATGACGGCACGGAAATTCTGGAGGAACAGGAAGATTACCAGTATGACGAGAGCTGTTGTTTCCAGGAAGGTGACGAGCACTTCGTTGATGGAGGCATTGATTACTTGTGTCGTGTCCAGTGTCACATCATAAACGACTCCTTCCGGTAGGTTTGCTGCCAGCTGCTCCATTTTCTCCCGTACCCCTTTGGCCACTTCCAGGGAGTTGGAACCGGGGAGTTGGTAAATGGCTATGGCGGCACTCGGCTGGCCTTTCAACTTGGAGGTGACATTATAAGAAGAACTGCCTAATTCGATACGGGCGACATCTTTCAACCGGAGAATTTTTCCGCCCTCTTCCGTACGGAGGATGATATCTCCGAATTCTTCCGGAGTCGTCAAACGGCCTTTTACCGTCAGTGTGTACTGGAACGGATTGTCCGCTTTGGCTATTGGCTGCCCGACGTAACCGGCTGAAACCTGTGTGTTCTGTGTCGAGATCGCCTGGAAGATCATATCCGGAGTGAGGTTACGGATACGCATGGCGTTCGGGTCGAGCCATATACGCATACTGTAGCTTCCGGCTCCCATGACACTGACGGAGCCAACACCCGGCAAACGCGTCAGTTCGTCCGTCATGTTGAGGCTGGCGTAGTTGCTCAGGTATAGACCGCTGTATGTGGAGTCACGGGAGCTTAGTGTCAGCATCATAACAATGTTGGATGATTGCTTCTTGGTGGTGATGCCTTGTACGATCACGGCTTCCGGCAGACTACTTTGTGCAATGCTGACACGGTTCTGCACCATGACGGTCGCCATGTCGATATCGGTTCCGACTGCGAATGTGATGGTGAGTGAATAGGCTCCGGAGCTGGATGAATTGGAACTCATGTAAAGCATTCCGTCCACACCGTTTACCTGTTGTTCAATGGGTAATCCTACGGTCTGTGCCACTGTTTCCGCATCTGCACCCGGGTAGAAAGCTGAAACCTGTACGGTCGGCGGTGTGATTTCCGGATATTGTGCAATGGGAAGTATATGTAGCGTGACTAATCCGGCTACCACCAGGATCAGTGCGAGGACGGTAGCGAATATCGGTCTGTTTATGAAAAATTTTACCATAGCTTTTTATTTTATAGGCTTAATACTCATACCGTCTCTAACTTTCAACAGGGCGGTTGTCACGTACCGTTCGTTAGGGCGGATACCGCTGATGACTTGACGAAGTGTATCGTTTACCAACTGTCCGGGTTCGATATGACGGTATCGTACGATATTCGAGTCGTTTACTATGTACAGGAATTTTCCTAACTGGTCGGTTCCAATGGAGGCATCGCGTACGAGGACAGCGTTTTTCTGTTCGCTGTAGGGCAATGTAATCGTTACGTACAACCCACTTTTCAGTTCGCCGTCTTTATTTTCGAGATTGGCACGGACGTTTAGCGTACCGGTTGACAGATCGACGTTAGGGGAGAGGTAGTCCAATGTCCCGGTATACCTTTGCCGTCCGTCCTGTCCGAGACGTACGGAAACGTGGGTAGGCATCTTGACGTTCGGATCGTTCTGGGCGGCAATCATTTTCATCCGCATGAACTGGTTATCTTCGATATTGAAGTTGGCGTACATGATGTCATCTTTGTATAAGGTAGCCAAAGTGACGGGTTGGACGGCACCGTTGATATAATTGCCCACGTCATAGCTTGCACGGGTGACACGTCCATCATAAGGGGCCCGGATATAGCAATAGCTCAGGTTGGTCCGGGCTGTTTTCAAAGCTGCTTCGGCATTGTTTACAGATGCCTCCATTTCCGCTGCGGTCGATTCGGCTTGCAAGACTTGTATTTGGCTGACGGCTCCGCTTTTAGCCGCTTCTTTCATGCGTTCGTAGTTGCTGCGGGCATATTCGGTCTGAGCTTTTGCCGTGTTCAGCGCGGCTTCCGCTTGGGTGACATTGTTCTGGTAGACTTCCGGTTCGATTACAAATATCAGGTCGCCCTTTTTTACTTTTGCACCCGGCACAAGTTGTGAGGATTGCAGGTATCCGTTCACGCGTGCTACCAGGTTGACCATACGGTCGGAGCTCAAATAGCCCGGATAGTCCTTTGTCAGCGTGATATCTTGTACGACAGGCGTTGCAACACTGATGGAAGGGGCTGGCATTTCCGTCTGGAGACTTTTCTCTTTACATCCTGTCAACAGGACAATGGACAGTCCTACAATCCCTATTTTAATAGTAGTCTTCATCTCTTTTATTTTTTAATTCTTAATTATCAATTTTCATTTTCCCAACCGCCGCCTAACGCCTGATAAAGTTGGATCAGGCTTAGCAGGGAGGAGCCTCTGGCTTGTGTCAGCTCGTTTTCATAGGAAAGGAGGGAGCGTTGTGCGTCCAGGACATTCTGGAAAGGAGTAAGTCCCTGTTTATAGAGGTCGAGCGAAAGCTCCAATGTCTGCTTCCCCTGATTGACAACTTCCCGGAGCGCGACAATTTGTTTGATCGAGTTCTTGTAGGAATTCATGGCATTGTCCACTTCCTGGACAGCTGTCAGTACATCCTGGTTGAATTGTCGGATCGACTCGTCGAGCTGGGCTTTTGCCAGCCGTGTCGCCTGCGCCAACTTTGTTCCCTGAAAGAAATTCCAGGAGATGGCGGGAGCGATCTCGTAGGTGAAGCTGTTATGATTTACCAGTTTGTCCAAATCATGCGAAGCGAATCCCACCGACCCTTTGACGAAAACTTTCGGCCACCAGTCTGATTTGGAGGCGCCGAGCGATGCCGCCCGTGCGTTTACCAGGCGTTCAGCCGCCCGGATGTCCGGCCGGCGTAGTAGCAGGTTTGCGGGAATGCCGATGCCGATTGTCTCGATGTATTCCGGCAATGGCTTCCGTGTTTCCATGATTTCCCGGACGTCCCAGGGATAAAGTCCCATCAGTACGCCCAAAGCGTTTGTGTACTGGATGATTCCGGCTTCCAGCATGGGGAGAGAGGCTTTTGTGTCGTAGTAGACGGATAAGGCCTGTGCGACATCTAATTTTGAGACAAGCCCTGTTTCGTACCTTTTTTCAGTGATCTTGACGACCGCCTGTTGCGACAGACAGTTCTTTTTGACCACTTCCACTTCCTGTTGCAGTTCCCGCAAGTTGATGTAGGCGGATGCCACTTGGGCGCAAAGGGAGACCATCACGGCGTTGTAGTCCTCTTTGGAGGCTGCAAAGTTCTCCTTTTGGGCCTTTACACGGTTGCGGATGCTTCCGAATACATCGATTTCCCAGTTCATAGACAGGGCGGCATCGCTGTATTGGGTTATCGTCTGCGGCAGGTTGCTTGTATGCCCGCTACTTTGTTGCCGGGTCCAGCCGGCAGCGAGTCCCAGGGTTGGCGAATAGCTACCTTGTTGTATACGCAGATTGGCTTTTGCCATAGCGATACGGTCTGCCGCCATCAGTACGGAGTAGTTCTGCTTTACGGCTACTTCAATCAGCGAGTCCAGGGTGGGATCATTGAAGTTTTTCCACCACTGGTCGTCTACCGGTAATGTCTGTTGAAAATCACTGTCGTTTTCCTGCCACGCTTCCGGTAATGCGTGATCCAGGTATTTGTGTTCTTTCTGCGCCGGCAGCGTTATCGGCAGGAACAGGCAGAGCACAGCATAACACCATGTACGTATGTGCATAATTTTTTTGTTTAGATTTAGCCATTAAAGAACAGACTTGCCGTATAATTGTTTGCCTCTTTTTATTTCTTTCTGTTTATTTTATACGTGGGATGCTTTGTATCTTTACCACGAAATGAAATGAGAATAACAATGGGAAAGAAAGAAGAATATAAAGAAAAGAATCTACGGTTTTTAGAAGAAGTGGCTACCGGCGAGGGAGTCGTCAAGCTCCCTTGTGGTGTGTTGTATAAGGAGATAGAGAAAGGGACCGGTGTGGTTTCACCGGAACTGACGGATGTTGTCTCTGTCCATTACCGTGGAACGCTGGCCAACGGACGCGAGTTTGATAATTCCTGGAAACGGGGATGTCCGGAGGCATTCCGCCTCAATCAGGTGATCAAAGGATGGCAGGAAGTGCTCCGGCGGATGCATGTGGGAGACCGTTGGATGATTTATATCGTATACATTAGGTTACGGGACACGTACATCCGGTCCGATCCCCGGTTATTCCACACTGCTGTTCGAAGTCGAACTGTTGGGGATTGCATAATTTTCCTTAAGGCTCTTTTTTAGTTTCCGATAGACATATATGAATGCCGGGACGAGGAAGAGGTCTGCTGCTATCCAGGCGGTCGGATCGCCAAAGCAAACAGCTAAGAATCCGAATATCGGTACGGCATAGATACTGACCAGCGTGCGTGCGATCATTTCGGAAACTCCGGAAAGCATCGCCAGATTGGTGTATCCTGCGCCTTGTATGGTGTAGCGCAGGATACAGAGTAGCCCTAAGATCGGAAAGAAATAGCAAGAAACGTGTAGGAAGAGTACCGTGTTTTTAAGTATTTCCGTTTCCGAAGCGTCTACGAACAGCAATGATATCTTGTCGGAGGCCGACATCAGTATTGTAAAAGTGAAGACGGCATAGATCATCATCAGCAGCGAGCTGGCTTTGATCCCCTGCCAGATGCGTTCGGGTTTTCCGGCTCCGTAGTTTTGCCCCGTATAGGTAGCCATCGCTATACCTAAGCTTTCAAAGGCACAGATAAAGAACATCTTGATTCTCATTGCTGCTGTGAATGCGGCTACACAAGCTGTTCCCAAAGCGTTATTGGCACTTTGGAGCAAGATGCTGCCGATTGCCGTAATAGAGAATTGAAGTCCCATAGGTACTCCGATATATAAAAGATTTTTAGCCAGTGGAAAGCGGAATTTACGGTCGTCAGCCGTCCCTTTCAGGACCGGAAAATGCTTGTACATATAAAAATAACAGAGAAGTGCCGACACACCTTGTGACACGACGGTGGCGATACCAGCTCCTAGCACGCCCCATCCCAACACGAGGATACAGAACAGGTCGAGCACGATGTTCAATACGGTAGAGAACAGCAGGAACCAAAATGGTGTTTTACTATCGCCGAGTGCACGTATGATGCTGGACAGCAAGTTGTAGAAGAACGTACAAGGTACTCCGATAAACGTTACGAGCAGATAATAGTAAGCTCCGTGAAAAATATTTTCCGGAGTCTGCATACTTCTCAGGATATCTGCACAGTATACGCTTGTCAGAACCGCAATGACGATCGACATCAGGGCTGCCAGTTGTAAACTGACCGTCACGTACCGTCGCATTGTCTTGTAGTCTCTCGCCCCGAATTTCTGTGCTACCGGAATCCCGAACCCGCAACAACACCCGTTGCAAAATCCTAAAATCAGGAATACGACCGAAGTGCTTGCCCCGATTGCTGCCAGATCATTGATCCCTAAGAATTTTCCAACGATAGCGGCATCCACAAGCGAGTAGGTTTGTTGCAATATATTTCCAAGCAACAGGGGAAAGGTGAAATTGAGAATAAGCGGCAGGGGAGCACCCTCCGTCATTTCTTTAGTAGTAGTTGCCATAAATGTGATACCTAAACAATTTTGGGGGACAAAGATAGAGAAAAGGATGGGAAGTTGTTCCGATAAGCGTATACAGATAGCAAAAAAATAGCGATGAAACTTCAATTGCCTCATCGCTATTTTTTTATTAAGCTTAATCGAGTTATTCTCCTTTTTCGATCTGTTCCTGTACGATCGCATCTACGACAGCGACAGTCGTCAGGTTCAGGATGTCACGCGTAGAGCTTTCTACGTCGGTGAAGTGGATCGGTTTGTTCAAACCCATCTGGATCGGGCCGATCGTTTCGCTGATGCCGAGTGTGTCGAGCAACTTGTAAGCACTGTTGGCAGAACTCAGGTTCGGGAAGATCAGCGTGTTGACATCTTTGCCTTTCAACTTGTTGAACGGATACATGTCGTCACGCAGTTTCTTGTCCAGAGCGAAGTTGACCTGCATTTCTCCATCTACCATCATGTCCGGATAGTTCTTGTGCAGATAGTCGATCGCGTCGTGGACCTTCAGCGGGCTGCCCTGCTTGTCGGAACCGAAGTTGGAGTAGGACAACATCGCCATAACCGGTTCGTGCGCGAAGAATTTCACAGCATCTTGAGTCAGGCGGGCGATATCGATCAATACTTCTGTCGACGGATGGCGGTTGATCAGCGTGTCGGCAATAAAGAACGTACCTTTCTTGCAAGTCAGGATATTCAAAGCACCGAAATGTGTGTAAGACGGACGGATACCGATGATCTGCTCTGCCATTTTGGTCACTTCGGAATAGCGGCTGTAAACGCCTGTCACGAAAGCATCGGCATCGCCTGTCGCAACCATCATCATACCGAATGCGTTGCGGTCGACCATCTTTTCGCAGGCTTCCGCATACGTGACACCTTCGCGGGCTTTCTTCTCAGACAGGATCTTGGCATAACGATGGCGGCGTTCCGTCTCGCGGTCGTGACGAAGGTTGACGATTTCGATCCCTTCGAGGCTGATATTTTCTTCGGCTGCGATCTTTTGCAGGCGTTCTTCGTTGCCTAAAAGGATAGGGATGCAGATACCTTCGGCTTTCGCTTCGGCAGCGGCTTTCAGCATATTGCCGTGGTTGGCTTCTGCAAATACCACCCGTTTCGGATTGGCTTTAGCCATATCGGTGAACGAACGGAGCAGCTTGTTGTCATATCCCATCATTTCGCGCAAGTGGTTGGCATATCCTTCCCAGTCGGTGATCGTCCGGCGGGATACGCCCGAGTCGATGGCTGCTTTGGCAACGGCACAGGAAACACGAGTCAGGAGTCGCGGGTCGAGCGCTTTCGGCAGGATGTAATCGCGTCCGAAAGTCGTCCGTTTCAGTTTGTAGGCAGCATTCACGACGTCGGGAACCGGTTCTTTGGCAAGTCCGGCGATTGCGTAAACGGCTGCTAATTTCATCTCTTCGTTGATTGCTTTGGCGTGTGTGTCCAATGCGCCGCGGAAGATATAAGGGAATCCTAATACATTATTGATCTGGTTCGGATAGTCGGAACGGCCTGTGGCAAAAATAATATCGTCGCGTGAGGCCATTGCATCGGCATACGAGATTTCCGGATTCGGGTTGGCCAAAGCGAACACGATCGGGTTCGTATTCATGGAGCGGACCATATCTTGAGTCAACACATTGGCGACCGATAATCCTAAGAACACGTCAGCTCCGACGACGGCTTCCGTCAATGTCTTGATGTCGCGGTCGGTAGCGAAGAATTTCTTGGATTCGTTCAAGTCCGTGCGATGTGTGGAGATAACCCCTTTGCTGTCGCACATGATGATGTTTTCCTTCCTTGCCCCCAACATTATATATAGTTTCGTGCAAGAGATGGAAGCGGCTCCGGCGCCGTTCACCACGATCTTCACGTCCTCGATCTTCTTCCCTGCGATCTCCAGCGCGTTGATCAAGCCTGCGCCGGAGATGATAGCTGTCCCGTGCTGGTCGTCGTGCATGACCGGAATATCCAGTTCTTCTTTCAGGCGTGTTTCGATCTTGAAACATTCGGGAGCTTTGATATCTTCAAGGTTGATGCCTCCGAAAGTGGGGGCGATGGCCTTTACCGTTTCGATAAATTTGTCAGGGTCTTTCTCGTTCACTTCGATATCGAACACGTCGATACCTGCAAAAATCTTGAACAACAGTCCTTTTCCTTCCATCACCGGCTTGCCGGCCAACGGACCGATATCTCCTAATCCCAATACGGCGGTACCATTCGAAATAACGGCAACCAGGTTTCCTTTAGAAGTATATTTGTAAGCATCCAACGGATTCTTTTCGATTTCCAGACAGGGTTCGGCAACGCCGGGCGAATAAGCCAGCGACAAATCCATCTGGGTACTATAGGGCTTGGTGGGAACGACTTCTATCTTTCCCGGCTTGCCTTCCGCATGGTAGCGGAGTGCTTCTTCTTTAGTGATCTTAGCCATAGACTTTATAGTTTTTAATTTATTGTTTGTCTTTCGAAAATTGCGCACAAAAGTAACAAATTATTATGAATATGGTGCCGGTTGCTTACATTTAGTTGCTCGAATTTTGTGTATTTGTAGTTTTCGAGCATTTGTCTTATCTTTGCACCCTTAATTTAACAGGGGCGGAATGTGAAACAGACAATAGTAAAATATATGAAATGGCTACTGCCGGCACTTTTTATAGTGTACTACAGCAGCATTTCTTTGTTCATGCACGTCCATGTCGAGGACGGCACGACGATTGTCCATTCGCACCCGTTCAAGAAAACGGCAGACGGCACCTGCCACCATCACTCGTCTCTTTCGGAAATCCAGTTGTTCCATTTGCTGACGACTGTCCATGTGCAGGACGGAGCGATCTGTTCATTGCTTCTGCAATTTTATGCTACACCGAGTTATAAAATAATTGAAAATCCGGCCTGCCTGGATCATCTGCTCCCTGTTTTGGGGAAACTGTCTCTCCGCGCTCCTCCTCCTTTTGTCTGATCAAGATGGCATCTGTCCGTCGGTAGGAGGATGAATGAAAAAAGTTTCATCTTCCGGAAAATATTGAAAATAAATTTTCAGTTGCTTTCATTGTGTGAAAATAAATTTTCACTTGCGGGAAAATAAATTTTCTCCCGGTTGAAAATAAATTTTCAGGCAAAGGAAACAATTGTTGCATATAAGGCTTTCCGATGACGGAGGTCTGGTGATATGCGTTTATGTTTAAGTTTTTATTTTATCAGAACAAACGAGAATGAATAAGATTATTACATTTATAGTATGCTTGTGCTGTGCCTTTACGGTTGCGCGGGCGGAGGGAGATCCGGCCTTGAATCCATCGGACGCGAATATTGTCGGCCATGTGGTGGATCGGAAAACCGGAGAGCATTTGTCTTTTATTACGATCTTTTTGAAAGGGACGACGATCGGGACTGCGACCGACGCCACAGGGCATTATTATCTGAAGAACCTGCCGGAAGGAGCGTTCACGGTCGTGATGAAGACGATGGGTTATAAAACGGTCGAAACACCCGTGACATTGAAAAAGGGAAAAACGCTGGAAATCAATTTCGAGGCGGAAGAAGAAGCTTTGTCTTTGGATGGAGTCGTGGTTTCGGCTAACAGGAACGAGACGACCCGCCGTATGGCTCCGTCGCTTGTAAACGTATTGGATTCGAAAATGTTCGAGACGACGCATGCCACTTCGCTTGCCGACGGACTGAACTTCCAGCCGGGCGTACGGGTGGAAAACAATTGTCAGAACTGCGGTTTCCAGCAGGTGCGTATCAATGGGCTGGAAGGTCCTTACACGCAGATATTGGTGGATAGCCGTCCCATATTCAGTGCGTTGACGGGTGTGTATGGTCTCGAACAGATTCCGGCTAATATGATCGAGCGTGTCGAGATCATGCGTGGCGGCGGTTCCGCTCTTTTCGGTTCTTCGGCAATTGCGGGCACGATCAATATCATTACGAAAGAGCCTTTGCGCAACTCGGCCCAGATCGCTCACTCGTTGACGATGATCGGGGGAAGCCGCCCGGACAACAATACGACTTTGAATGCTTCCTTGGTGACGGACGACCACAAAGCCGGCATCTATCTCTTCGGGCAGAGCCGCCATCGTTCGGCTTATGATCATGACGGAGACGGTTTCTCCGAACTTGGCCAGTTAGAAGCCCGGACGGTCGGTTTTCGTTCCTATCTGAAGACAAGCACCTATTCCAAATTAGGTTTCGAGTATCATAATATAAGCGAGTATCGTCGTGGTGGTGACCAGATTAACCGGCCGCCTCATGAAGCGTGGGTGGCGGAACAGACGGATCACAGTATCAATGGTGGTGGCCTGAAGTTTGATTTGTTCTCTAAAGATTATAAACATCGCTTGAACGTATATACTTCCGCGCAGCATACGAACCGGAAGAGTTATTACGGAACCAACCGTAATCTTGATGCTTACGGGCATACGACGGACATGACGGTTGTCGCCGGTTCGCAGTATTCCTATTCGGCTGATAAATGCTTGTTTATGCCGGCGGAATTTACCGGTGGCCTGGAATATAACTTCGACGAGTTGAAGGATGAGATGTTGGGGTATAATCGTATCGTGGACCAGACGGTTCATATCGGTAGCCTGTTTTTGCAGAACGAGTGGAAGAATGAGAAATGGAGCTTTCTGATCGGCGGCCGTTTCGACAAACATAATCTGATCGATCATCTGATCTTCAGTCCGCGTGCGAATGTCCGTTTCAATCCGACCGAGGACATTAATCTTCGTTTGTCTTATTCGAGCGGTTTCCGTGCCCCGCAGGCGTTTGACGAGGATTTGCATGTGGCGGCTGTCGGTGGCGAAGTGGCGATTATCCAGCTTGCCGAGGACCTGAAAGAGGAGAAGTCTAAGAGTGTCAGTGCCTCGGCAGACTTCTATCATCGTTTCGGGCCGGTTCAGTTGAACCTGTTGGTGGAAGGTTTTTATACGGATCTGAGTGATGTGTTCTTCTTGCAAGAGAAAGGACATGACGATCAGGGCAATCTGATTATGGAACGTCGCAATAAGGACGGCGCCCGCGTGATGGGAGTCAATTTGGAAGGAAAGATGGCGTATGCCTGGCTGCAACTTCAGGCGGGTGCCACTATCCAGCGCAGCCGTTACAAAGAGGCTGTGACTTGGAGTGAGACGAATCCGGACCTGCCGGCGCAGAAAAAAATGTTTCGTACGCCGGATGTGTACGGTTATTTCACTTCCACCTTTACACCGGTCAAACGTCTGGCTGTTTCTTTGACCGGTACTTATACGGGAACCATGCTGGTACAACATTTGGCCGGTTACATTCCGGAGGATAGGGAAGAGAAAACACCTGATTTCTTTGATTTGAATATGAAAGTCGCTTACGATTTCCCTCTGTATAAGTCGGTGACTTTGCAGTTGAATGCCGGAGTGCAAAACATATTCGAGGCCTATCAGAGTGATTTCGATCAAGACAAGGATCGTGACTCCAAATATATCTACGGTCCCGGAATGCCGCGCAGTTACTTTGTGGGGTGTAAAATCAGCTATTAAGCAGTGAAAAACGAAAGGAGGTGAATTCTAAGTCCTTTCCAAACAATATCTCTCAAATCTTACCCAAGTTTACGAACATTAACGTATCCTTG